>Ga0302286_10000769_pt1 | contig 25091 bp, 14 predicted proteins | sample III_Fen_E2_3_FD_198765 | JGI IMG/M metagenome (GOLD analysis project Ga0302286, IMG submission 198765) | Peat permafrost microbial communities from Stordalen Mire near Abisko, Sweden - III_Fen_E2_3 | ecosystem: Environmental > Terrestrial > Soil > Wetlands > Permafrost | place: Sweden: Abisko...
GGGATCCTCCTATGAATATCAGCTGGATGGTGGAGCTTTCCAATCAGGAACGACGTTCACCGGAGTTGCAGTGGGTACTCATACCGTAAAGGCACGATTGGCGGCCTCTCCAACATGTATTTCCACAGCCAGTTCGACGTTGACTGTAAATGCTCAGCCAGTAACGCTTGGAGCTCCAGTTGTAGGCACCATCACCCAACCGACTTGTTCAGTAGCAACGGGAAGTGTTGCCTTGAGTGGATTACCAACAACATCGTGGACTGTTACTGCGAATCCGGGAGGAGCAACCCTTACAGGATCTGCATCTACGGGAATATTCACAGGATTAACGGCTGGAACGACTTATACCTTTACGGTAACCTTGGCCTCATCGGGGTGCACGTCCGTAGCATCTGGTAGTGCAACAATAACAAGGTCGTTGGTAGTTCCAGGAGCTGTAACTGTTAACGGTGGCGGAACTCAATGTGGAGGTCTAATGACGCTAACCGCTTCTGGCGGAACAAATGGAACGATTTATTATCAGGGAATAACAAGTAACGGAACAAGTACAACTACTGCTTCAACTTCTCAATCGGTTGGTTCCAATACTTATTATTTTCGGGCACAATCGGCTGATGGCTGTTGGGGAACACAAGGGAGTGCTTCGGTAACAATTAATTCGATTCCGACGATAACCGGAACATTAAGTGTTTGTGTTGGTTCAACAACCCAGTTAACAGGATCAGGTACTAGCCATGGAACAACACCATGGTCTTCCGCAACTACAAGTGTTGCAACTGTAAATAGTAATGGTTTAGTAACAGGTGTCTCTGCCGGGACATCTACAATTACTTATATGAATAGCAGTGGTTGTACTCAAACGACAACAGTAACCGTTAATCCAACTCCAGTAATAAATAGTATGAGTGTGAATGTATGTAGCGGTTTTGCGTTCTCAGTTATACCAACCAATGGGACAGATGGAGCGGTTCCTTCAGGGACAACCTATTCATGGTCGACTCCAACAGCTTCCGGAATAACAGGAACAGCATCTGGATCAGGAGCGTCTTCTATTAGTGGAACATTAACGAACTCAACAATTGCCCCTGTAAATGTAGTATATACGGTAACTCCCAAAACCGGAAGTTGTACAGGAGCCTCATTTAAAGTAACAGTAACTGTTAATCCAATACCATCTTATGCAGGTAGTTCACTAGCTCCAATCTGTAGTGGTTCCAGTTTTAATTTTACTCCGACGGGGGTTCCTTTGGGAACAACTTATACATGGGCTACTCCAACAATATCTCCATCTGGTTCGCTTTCTGGGGGTTCAGCTTCAATTTCAGCTTCAAGCAGTATCTCTGGGACTCTGACGAATACAACAAATGCAGTTGCAACGGCAACTTATACAGTAACTCCGTCCTATAGCGGGTGTACAGGTTCTTCGTTTGTGTTTACGGTAACTGTGAACCCAACTCCTGTTATTCATGATAAATCAATGGTGGTTTGTGGTGGTGCTTTTATTTATACCCCGACAAATGGTGTTAATGGAGATATTGTTCCGTCTGGTACTACTTATACTTGGGTAGCTCCTGCATTAATGGGGGTACTTGGAGGTCATTCGGGAACAGATCAGACTGCGATCGGTGATGGAGGACTTTATAATAATACTTTCACTGGTGGTGGAGCACCTACGGCTACTTATACGGTCACTCCAAAGTGTGGCAATTGTGTTGGAACCCCGTTCACAGTTACGGTTGGAGTGAAGACGATCCCGTCGTTTGCTGCTGTTTCTGACCAAACTTATTGTGCTGGATCGACTGTTCCACAAATGATTCCATCGAATGTAATTCCTTATGGAGAAGGTTATAGCGAATATACCTGGACAAATTCGAATACAGCTATTGGCTTAGCTGCTAATGGAACCGGAGCAGTTCCTTCATTTGTTGCCACCAACGCAACGTCATCTTCTATATCTGCAGAAATTACAGTTACTGCAAAATCGATAGAGGGATGTACGGGTTTATCACAAACTTATACTATTACGGTGAATCCAACTCCGGTTATTGCTAATATTACTCGTACTGTTTGCGCTCAATCGTTTGTGGAAACTCCGGTGAATGGTAACGGAAATATTGTTCCTGAAGGAACAAAATATAGTTGGCCTCTGCCAGTAGCACCTGGAATTACAGCTGGATTAGCTGCTGGAACTGATGCTACTTCTGTGTTTGGATCCTTACTGAATGGAACAAGTTCTCCTATTACTGTTGTGTATAATGTAACAGCAAAGACTCCTGATGGCTGTACTGGGACATTTACGGTGAGTGTAACCGTTAATCCAATCTCATCAGCCTCTATTAGTGGAGATGCTACTGTTTGTCAAAATGCAGCATCTCCTGTTGTAACTTTTACAAATCCGAAATCGAGTCCTATAACGATTACATACAATATTAATGGTGGTTCATCTCAAACAATAAATGTTAATGCTAATTCTACAGCAACAGTTTCTGTACCAACAAGTTCTGTTGGAGAGTATAAATATAATTTAGTGAGTGTCTTTTATCAGTCAACACCTAGTTGTAGTCTCTTTATTTCTGGTACTGCTACAGTGACTGTTAATGCCTCTCCATCGTTTGCTTCTTTAATGCAAAATGTTACTCTATGTCCTAACGGAGATGGTGCTGTTGAATATTTGTTTAATCCTACTGGTGGTACCTATAATTGGACTGTGAGTGGGGCTACCATTACCTCAGGAGGAACAAGTAGTAGTACAAATGTTAATTTTACAGCTGGTGCAAGTGGATCGGTAGTAGTTAATGTTTCGAATACACAGAATGGTTGTGCTATAAACCAATCCACAACAATACCAATACGGCCAGTTCCTTCGGCAACACTTTCTGGCTCATCTTCAGTGTGTCAGAATAGTTCAGCTAGTGTTACATTCTCGAATCCAAATGGTTATGCGGAGACAGTTACATACACATTAAATGGAACAACGAGTACGATTAATATTAACGCATATTCATCAGCATCTGTTCCCGTTCCAACAAGTATATTGGGTACCTATACCTATAGTTTGGTTAGTGTAGAGTATCAGGATTATCCATATTACTGTACTTCCTCTGCTTCTGGTTCATTGTCTGTTTTGGTAAAAACATGTACAGGGTGCAGCTTTACTCCGACTTATTCGATTGATTGTACCACAATGAATGTGACCATAAGTGGTTTGCCAACAAAAGGATGGACGATAAAGGGAGATGGTATTGAGTATTCAGGAAGTACATCAACGCAAATTATTTCAGGTCTAGCACTTGGCAAAACTTATACTGTGATAATTACAAGTGACGGTTGTTCCACTCAGTTAGTTATTACCGTTCCATCGTCTTCAGTCTGTTGTACTCCAACATATACTGTCGTTTGCAAGAATAGTGTTGCATATTTAAATCTTACGGTATATGGGAAAGATTCAAAATGTGACTGGTCCTACTCTTATATTAATACAAAAACAGAGGCTCATGGTTCAGCTACTGGCTTAGTGTCTTGTAATACAACCATTTCAGGTCTGGCTGTAGGTACATATAAATTTACAATAACAGTTGTCGGTTGTGATCCTGTTGAGATTACGGTTGTAGTAAAAGATTGTACTGGCATAAAAACGGGAGTAGGTGTATCTTTTGATCATTTACCTTATTGTACCGATACCGATCTTACAGCTGTTATGACTTTAGCCAAGCTGCCTACAGATGGATGGATTGTCAAGGTTTTGACTGATAAAGGAGGAGAACTTATTCCAATAAAAAATGGAGCCAGTTCAACGATAACTCTGGAGGGTGTTCCATTAGGTATTTATACCGTTTATGATAAAGCTGAAACTTCTCTTTTCTCGTTCCCTGTGTACGCCGATGATAAAACGACTATTAATATTTCTCAGGTTGATGTCGGTTCTATTAAACTGACAGGATTACCCGAGAAAGGAAGTACGGTTTATGTGATTGGAGCGGATATGGAAGTTCCTGTCGTTGCAGGGAAGACTTATACTACAATTACAGGCATCGCCTCTGGAACTTATTGGATAGGGGTAAAGAATGCAGACTCGGGCTGTGGACCTGCTCCTGTTTCATTTACGGTAAAATAACTCTTCTTGAAGATTGAAAATAAAGCCGCTCTCGTTTTGAGGACGGCTTTATTTTTATTCCAGAGTTTGATAGTTGGTTTTTATAACTATCTTATTATTAGTTTAAAGTGATGATTTGTAAAACTTTGCGGTAATAAATTTCAAACGCAAAGATCCGCCAAGTTAAATTCGCCAAGTTTCGCCAAGTGGAAACGAATAATTGCCAATAGTTACTTTGTCTTAATAAAAGGAAGCTGCTTCCGTTATTTGAAGCAGCTTCCTTTTTACAGAGTCTGTGAAACAACCGATTATCTTCTATTTGGTCATAACCAATTCAAACGGTTGCATCAATCCATAGTCAATTAAGAAATAGGCCGATGCCGCTGGTGATTTTTCAGGGGCATCGTTCCAAGATCCCGGGCCAAAAATCCATCCGTCGTTCTTTACATAGAAGAATCCAAAGGTATTTTTCAGGCTACCAGTCACTTTTACGGTGATCTCGTTGGTGCCGTCTTTTAGTAAGTCAGTTACATCCAACTCGTTTGGTTGGAATGCAATCAGACCGGCTGATTGTCCGTTTACCAGTACTTCAGAAACTGTTCCGTTCCATTGGTTAAGTTTCACTTTGAATGAAGTTCCGGCTGCTTTGGTCACACTGAAATTTTGTGTGTAATCAACTTTTTGTGAATAGAATGGTAGTCCGGCATCTTTCCATGAACCCAATGTGCTGATGTTTCCTTCGGTAATCTCGAACCCTTGTTTAGCTGCTGGTTTTACCAGGAAATCGCCCAATAAATAGATTGGGGTTACTTCGGCTAAAATATTCATACGCGGAGCTTTCAGTGTCAAGGTATTGATGCCGGGTTTTAAATATTCACCTACAGCAAATACCGGAAAGCTTTTTTCGATCCAATAGGCTCCTGCTGTTTTTTCGACGACTTTCCCATTGATGCTTACTTCCCATAATTCAGGACGTTCAACGACTGCACGAATGTTTTTCATGTTTGCTACACTCAGGGCCGGATTGATTTGAAAATGGTAATTAGCTTCAAATCCTGAACCTGCTTTGAACAAGGTGTCGAGTGCCAGATAATCTTTTTTATACTGAATCTTGTGCTGCCATGGATTGCCCATTGCTACACCGTTTTCGTTGAACAGCCCAATTAAAGCCTTCATGAAATAAACATCTTTCTGATCCGATTTTGCCGTTTTCAAGTCAAGGTAATTTACCATTAGGATGTTATCCGATTCGCGTTTTACGGTAAGAGCTCCGGTACTTGCAATGGCAGTTTCAGTTCCTGATATTGGAGCATAGTCTGGTTCGTTGCCTTTTAGATTAGTTACGGTAAATAAGGCACTTCCAACCGGGTCAAGATCGATCTGGAAGCTAACTTTCCCATTTTCAACTTTGGCCGGATAAGCGTAAACTTTTCCGGAGACCAGATCCAGTTTGGAAACATATTTCCCCTCGACAGTGATTTCCGCCTTTGCTTTTTTCGTTTGGTGCGAGTTCACTACAAAAAGTAGCTGTCCGTCGTCGATCATTCTCCGTTGGTGATACAACATTCCGTTGTGAGTCTGATCGGTCATTGTAAAAGCATCCCGACTGAGCAGTTTCAATGCTGCATCATTTAGCTTGTCGGCAAGTATCCATTGTGTCGGATATTTTGCGGCCAATTCTTTTACTTTGGATGATTCGATTCCGTTGCACCGTGAAATATTCCGGTTAAACGATAATACTTTTCCGCCTCCGGCAAGGTATTTTTCGAAGAGTTCGAACGTATTTTGATCAATGTTTTCCATTTCAGCAGGAATCACGACCAGCGAATAATCGCGTTTGCCAACCCGAAGGGTTTTACCATTTGCACTTCCCAATACTCTTAACACATTTTCCGATCCGAGGTCGTATTCCAGATGCTTTTGCTCCAGTTGATAGACGAAGTTTTTAAACTTGTCGCGAATGACATCCATCATCGGATTTTTTTGTTTTCGCGTGAAGTACATCCATGCTGAAGTGTTAGGCTGAAGTACAAGTGTTTGGTTGATCTGCTGACCAGCCGACATGGCCATTGAAACACGGCCAATATAGTCGCCCATCAGTTTGTAATGTTCCCACCAGGGTTCGTGGTACGAAAAAGACGGAGGATAATCGAATTTGCGTACGCCGTTGAGTGAATAGTATGAAAGGTGCTGATTTACAAAATTAACGCCCATAACACATTCCCAGTCCACCAGTCGTTTTTGGGTTTCGAAATTCATTTGCCAGCCTCCGCCACCGTAGGTTTCGCTCAGGGTTCGGGTTCTTCCGGCCTGATTGGCTGCACTGCGTAATTCGCGGATAGCACGGTCGTTTCCAAACTGCCCACCTAATCCCAGTGAATCCAAACGGTTACCAAGCATATCAACGCCTGGTTGCTGATGCCAGATGTAGAAGGCAGATTCGTCGAATCCATCGGTTGGTTCGGGCCAGCCATGTTCCCAGTAGTGACCAGTCCATTTCAGCCCTTTTTCATCGCAATATTTACTCCATGGTTTAGCCCAGCGGTCGACAAACATCTCGAGCGTTGTTTCATAGTAGTCGTGACGGATTTTCTTCCAGTCTCCAACCTCGTCGGTTAACGATAACAGGTTCGGGCGTAAATCGTAACCCCAGCGTTGCTGAAACACATCCCATAAATCAGGAGTCCAGCGAATCATTGTACCTTTTCCGTTGGTTGCTCTTAGGTTGGGTTCGTCGGTAAAAATTCCCGACAGTGTTTTCCCGAAATCGGCTTTGTTGCGCTCGTATCCTTTGGTCATGGTAATTTCCATGAACTTTTCGGTTACGCCTTTGTATAACAGATCGACATACGAAAAACCTCCATACCAGGGCGATTTTGGTGGATATGTTTTTCTGTACACGTAGTAAGTTCCTTTTTTACCTTTTTCCTGATCGAGAGATTTGGTAATGTCGGTAATTCCGGTTTCTGTTTTCTTTAAAACAATACAGATGGTGTCTGAAATTGCGATATTCAGTTCCTGCAGAGTGTCCAGAAGTAAGCCTGTTCCATGTTTGTAGGAATCAGGCATTTCGGCAGGAACATGACCTCCGGCAAAACCAGAGGGGTAGGAGTTTTCATCGTAAATCCAGACTTTCAGACCCAATTCTTTTCCTTTTTGTACGGTATAATCGAACAGCTTAAACCAGTCATCCGAAAGATACTCGGTGAGTAATCCAGGTCGGGGATGTACAAATACTCCGCCAATGCCGGCTTTTTTGAATTCTTTCATCTGGAAGTCAATTCCTTCTTTTGAAATTTGTTCGTTCCAGTCCCAAAGCGGGGCACTGCGGTATTCTGAAGGCGGATCTGCAAAGAGCTTTTTTAATTCGATGGAGGTTTGAACGCCTTCCGGAGTCAAGTTCGGGGTGCAAGCCCAAAGAAGAGCGATTGTCAGGATAAATCCGTAAATCGCAGGGGATTTGATTTTTTTCATGATAGTTTAGTTAAATTTAATTAAGTAGTTTCTATAGTCGTAAAAGTAGCTAGTCCTTTAGTTTAATAATCGTAACCGAAAATGGCTTGAGTGTGAGATTATCCCCAACCAGTTGAACCTTAAATGGAGGATTCTCTTGTGTCGTTTCATCAACATAGCTAATCCAGGCACCTTCTACTTCTGCCGGAAATTGAAGGGGAACTTCAATATTCCGTTTGTTAATCAATAGAAGCTTTTTCCCATTTTTTGTAAGAAACCCTTGAGCGACAATGCCTAATGAATTGTTGTTTAGGTCTGTTTTTACCAGTTTATCGCCAGGGGCAAAGTTGTCCTTAAGCAGTTTTAGTATCCAAAATCGTGCATTTGGGTTCCCATTTGCCCAATTCATCATACTTACATCCGGAAATTGGGTCGGATACCCCACCAATTGTGATTCGCCTGCCACATCGATCCCAATTTTACTCAATTCGAGGAAAGTATAGGCATACATTGCACCAGATAAATTCCAGTAATTATCCGGAATCCGATACCCGGGGTCTTTGTGAACGTGAAGCATTGTCCCTATTTCGTTTATCATCGTGATCGTATTCGGCGAAAGACGTTTCCGTATATTTTCGATATAACGCACCCGATCAAAAAAAGCATCTACTTTTTCGAAATAGGTATATTGGAATACATCCAATGGTTGATCTTTCCAGGTCCACGACGGTTGAGAATAATGGTGATAGGAAATACAATCCAATGGAATTCCCGGCTGATGATTTTTCGGATTCAGAAAATATTCAAAGTATTCCGGATTTCGGTTGTGTCCGGCCGAAATACCAACAAACTTGGTATCCGGAGAGAGCTTTTTTAGTTCAGTTACAATGGCATCGTAGATTTTTGTATATATCCGGGGTGAAATATTATGCTCCAGATCAGGTTCATTAAGTACTTCCCAGTATGGTATTTTGTAAAAATGACCCGATTTGTGAAAATGACCTAATTCATCAGTGAAACCACCTTTGGTATACCAACTGAATACTCTTGCAAAATAGGAGGAAACCTCTTTCATGGTTGTGTCTCGAAGTTCAGTTCCCTGATTATAAGTCCAGCATGTTTGATAAGGGTTAGCCGGATAAGTCACCACTGAATCGGTCTTCCACATCCATGCAGGCGTTGTACTAAAATTGATAACCACCGGATGTCCGTTAGTCGCTTCCATAAAAGCCTGCATAGTACTGTCCAGATAGGTGAAATTCCAGAAGGTTTTGTCTTTTCCCGGCGGATTCAATTCGGCTACAGCCATCTTGGGGTAAGGGAACCAGGGAACATATCGAACATAATCGGCACCCAACTCTTTTAAGGCTTTAAACGTTGACTTGTGAATCGACGAACTATTCCGAACCATCGGATTTTCGACCACCTGCAATGTCGGAGTTGTTTTGGATGTTCCAATCGTTTGGTTCCAGTCAATCGTCACCGCATTACTTTTGTTCTGAGCATTAAGCTTCGGATGAACTAGTAATGTGATTACGCAAATCAGTAGAAGACATTTTGAATGAGAAATTAATTTTATTGTCATGAGCTATTAAGTAATTGTTAAAAACAATGTTGTGTTTTTACCCTAAGTTATAAATACCGGTTTTGTAGCGGAGCTGCTTCCACAAGTAAAATAAAACCACAGATAACCCAGATAACCATGGCTTTATATGTGTGAATCTGTGGTAAAACATTAGGTGTCTTGCTTGCTGAAATATTCATTTTGCAAAAATGAAATATGACATTTAGAAACTGTTTAAATTTCAGAAAAAGGTTCCGTTAGAAACCAACGGTCGGTAGAAAAGATGTAAAAACACCTCTCTTTTGTCCCGTACGGGACAACCCTTAAGATAGATCTTCTTGTTTCTACCGACCGATTTTCCCTATGGGAAAAATTTAAACAGTGTCTAATTATTTCCATTACTTATTCAGGTTCTTTATGGAGATAAATTTAGCAAACCTTCACCACCTCGATACCCAAAATTTGTCCTAGCTTTTCAATTTTATCAGCAATATGCCCAACACCAATAGCACAATGGTGTGCAGGTCCTTGTTTTGACCATTGATTCATGAATTGTTTGGCTCCTATCGAAAACCGGTAGCGACTGTTGGTGTTTCCAATTTCGAGTACTGGTCCGTCAACTGATTCGCCTTCGGCAACCAGTAAAAAAACGCCGTCCTGACCTTCAACAACCGATAACAAAGTTACAGGCCCATGTTTTACGGTCATTTGAATTGATAAGCCTTTCCCGGGTTTCCCGTGGTAAATGGGTAGTGGAACCAGTTTTACGCGGCCTTCGGCAATGGCAAAGTGTGCCGGTCCATCGTGTCCGAGCATGACCACATCATCTTTGAAATCCATCAGGTAAAATTCGGAAAACGAACCTCCTGTTCCAAATTCGGCCATGATTTTCATAGCCTGAGCATTTTTCACTTCACACTCGCCGGCTACCGGAATGTTTTTGCCTGTTAATAGGGTATTCCCGGCAATTACGGAGGTGGCGATGTTTTCATAGTCGTTGCCCGGTTGACCTTCGTAGTAGTAGGCCATAGATCCCAGATTGCGGGTTTTTACCAACTTATCGAGTGCGACAGATGTACGTGCTGCTCGTTCAATTTCGGCTGATTCGCATTCCGGAACAACATCAAATGCGGTATTGAATTCCTGAATTTTTGCCTGAACTTCAGCTTCAGTAGCCTCATCGCGGTATCTTTTTAATTCACACATTTCGAGTAGTTCGATGTGTGTACCAAATACAGCCGATTGTCTGGATAGATCGGTGTAAACATCCAGCATCCCGCAATAGTAATGACCCAGAACGCCCAAGCGGTTATTTCGCATAGCGGCAGCTACACGGGCAGCTTCGGTCCATGCTTCAATCTCTTTCCATGCTTCTTCATCCTGCAGGTATCCGGTCACAAAATCGTATTGAATTCCGGAGCGGTTAAAAACACTGGCAATTTCCGGCACCGAACAAGCCTGACAATGTTCGAGCCATACTCCGGTCATTTTGCCACGGTCACCCAACTGATTGAACGTTGCATAATCCAATTCGGCTACCGGCTGAAGGTTGAGAATCACTACGGGCACTTTTAACTTTTGCGCTACGGGCAAAACGGTTGACGACAGTGCGTACGTCGATACATACAGAAATACGATTTCTACATCCTGCGATTTTAGAAAATCGGCTGCTTCGCGCGCTTTCACAGGGTTATCAACCATTCCGGCATCAGCCACTTCCACACCAAATCCGGAAATCCGGTTTTTAATTTGTTCCTGATAATTTTTCAGATTGTCGAGCAATCCGCCGAATTGAGCCCAGTAAGTGTCAAGCCCAATTCCAAATAGTCCTACTTTTGTCATCGTGTAATTATTTAAACCATTTTATTAATTCGTTTGCAATCAATTCGTGTCCAAGTTCGTTGGGATGATTAAACTGAGCCATGTATTTACTGAGTTGCTCATTATCAGCATAAAGAAATTCGAAGGCTTTATAACTGTCGACCAGCCCCACCTGATTTTCTTCGGCCAAACGACGTATCTGTTCCGTATGTTTTTTTAGTTCATTGTCGGGGTCAGCATAATTTACTTTTTTATCGGGCGAAGGTGTCAGTAAAATCACTTTAATGCCTCGATCTTTTGCCTGTTTTATCATCTGATTCCAAGCCGTAAAAGCCTTTTCCAAACCCACCCCTCGGTCATTCAACGCGTAATCAATCAGGATTACATCCGGTTTATGAATGAGCACATCACTTTCAAACCGGGCAGCACCATTCACGGAGTTCTCGCCACCCTTGGCGGTAACAATGACATTTACCACCGCAAAAGGATAGATTTCCTTGAGCTTTTTTAGAAAAACATTAGGATAGGCGCACATCGTATTGACCTGTGGCGTTTTGAAATATCCGGACGGTACACTGTGACCATGAAAGACGATATTGATAGTCCTGTTTTTGGGCCATTCTATTTGCATCTCTGATTTCAGTTCCGTCAAATAGGTGGTTGGGTCAGCGATTTGAGCTTGAGTCCAAATTGCTAAAAATAACATCGGTATAAAAAGAAATTTCTTCATTTTTAACTATTTACTGCCTGATTAGTTTATTTTTTGGGAGGTGATAATGGCAATTCCAGCCAGGCTAAACCAACATTTCGCCGCATATGGCTTGTGCTGTTTTCACCCGGAGCGTCATAGAGCACGGCTAAGCGTTTTCCAACTACCATAACCGATGGCAAACCCACACACTTTTTCGACCAGGTGCAATTCTGACCATCCAGGACAATAGCCTTATTTTCAGGATTCCATTTGTTCGGGTCTTTGCTCCAGTACACCCAAACGGCATCAGTAAATTCACCTTTTCCAATGCCAACATGATTAGTGAAAAGAAACCAGGTTTTATTGCTCTTTTCGTAATAGATCGATGAGTTTTCAATCTGTTCCTCAATGGGTACAATGGGTTTTGGATCGATCGTCCAGGAACCATCCAGATTTTTGGTACGAGCTATTCCCAGAGTCCTTTGCACACATAGATTTCCAGTCTTTCGGTCGGTGGCGCTGAAGAATTGCAGATACTCACCCTTATACTTGATTATATTGCCCGGACTGGCAATTTCAGAATAGTAAGTGCCCGGTTTGGGTCGGAAAGGGGTGACCTTTTTTTGCTTGATCCACGGACCTGCGGGACTCTTTGATTTTGCTTTCAGGGTTAAATAAGGAAATGACGGAATGCGATCCGGAGCAGGTGAAGTATGAGGCGTTCCAAGGTAGAACATGTGCCAATCCTTTCCGTCGAAGTAGGTTACCCCATAAGAAGCTGACTTTGAATCATCTTCAGTTGGTGTGCCGAAGTCGAGGATCGTACCTTTTTTCTCCCAGTTTAACAGATCTTTGCTAACCGCAAGGCAGTTCAGCCAGCCTTTGGGACCAGCTCCATCATAATGCATGTAATAAGTTCCGGCCGATTCAAATACCCAGACATCGCGGGCACCCAAATAATCGCAACTGTCGGGCCCGTTACCATATCGAAGTACGATGCCCTGATCTTTGGCATCCATTCTTAAGGTTGTAAATGGTCTGCCATCACTGTATTTCTGCGATTTCGCGGATAGCCCGATCATGAAAAGAATTAGTATAATCAATGCATTTTTTGAATTCATGTGTTGGTAATTGTTTAAATATTAAACGGTCTAAACTCAATTCTCAATCGTAAATGAATATTCGCCTGATCCAACTTTTACTATTTTACGTCCGTTTTCTTCGTCCTTCACCGGAATACTTTTTCCATCTTTTTTGATAACTGATCTGGAAGTTACCGGCAGATAAACCAACGCTGTAGTGTTTACCGGAATCGTAATATTCATGGTTATTGTTGTCCCTGTCTTTTTCCAATCCGACCGGATTTCACCGTATGGCGATTGGTAACTGCTTTTGACCCAGGTCAGATCGCCGACCATCTCAGGTTTAATTATAATTTTCTGGTAAGCAACCGAGGTTTCGCTTTGGTTGATACCCCCAAGTCCGGCATAGAACCAGTCCATCAGATGCCCAAGCATTAAGTGATTGTTCGATACATTTTCCAAAGCTGGCCATGATTCGGTTAGTGCAGTTGCTCCTTTTTTGAGTTGATAACCGTATCCGGGAACATCATCACGGGCATTCATGTCGTAAAGCAATTGAGACTTTCCTCCTTGAGTCAGTGCATCTACCAGATAATGGAACCCAACATCGCCGGCGGTAAGGGGATTTCCCTGTTCGTGAATCGAATTTTCAAGGTTTTGAAGCACTTTTGCTTTGTATTGTTCATCAACCAAGCCTACACTCCATGGCATGGACATGGCCGTTTGGCTTCCTGTAGAAATAAGTCCGGTTTCCGGATTGAAAAACTTTGCATTGAATGCTGTTTTTACATCATTAGCCCATGCTGAAAAACGTTTTTGTTCATCGCTTTTTTTCAGAACAATTGCCATTTCGGCAATCAGTTTTAAATCGTAGTAATAAATGGCAGTTGCAGTGAGTGACTTGGGCGTAAGCTGAGCGGCTCCGGGTTGTTTGGGCCCATAATCGAACCAGTCACCCAGCCCATGTGATAAAATATTGTTTTCAGACTTGCTCTTTAGATAATCCATGTAGCGCACCATCATTGGCCATGCTTTCTTCATCGCTGAATCATCGCCGTACCATTTGTAAATCATCCAGGGTAGGATAACCGACGCGCTTCCCCATTCCGGCGAATCGCGGAACCCTCCGCCAAATGGAACATATTCAGGGGCAATATCCGGAACCAATCCATTTTCGAGCTGAGCTTCAGTCATGTCATCAACAATCTTACTATAAAGATGATGCAGATCAAAATTATAGTGAATGGCGCTTCCCATCAGGTGCGTTTGTTCCAGCCATCCCAGCTTCTCGCGGTGAGGACAATCGGACACTACGCTTTGAAGATTGCTTTTTATACCCCAGTTGATCAGACTGAATGTGCGGTTGAATAATTCGTTTGAACAAGAAAATGAACCTGTTACAGGTGTCGAATTTCGGTTGTGCAGAAATTTGAGATCGATTAACTGAGCTGAGCTTGTGTTGGTTTTGTCCGATTCCGGCATTGCACCTTCAACTTTCACGTAACGAAAACCATAATAGGTGAAGCGCGGTCTCCATGTTTCAATGCCTTCACCTTTTAATGTGTATGAAAAAGAATATGGAGAACCGGATGCTGTCTGGTTCGGCTGATTTTCGTTGGTGATTAATTCAGAAGGCGTTAACTTAACTACCTGTCCTTTTTTACCTTTAACTTTTAGTTCAACAATTGCTGAAGCATTTTGCCCAAAGTCGTACAGGTAATTTCCATCGTTTAGTTTTTTTATGGATTTAGGAGAAAAGGTTTCTTGTATTTCAAGCGGATAATCTTTCTCTTCGGTTAACTTTCCTGAAGGGACAAGCATCAAGATTGCATTTTTCCATGCCGAATCATTGAATCCAGCCCGATTCCAGCCTGCTTGTTCGAGTTGAGCGTCATAATCTTCGCCACCGTAAATGCTGGTAAATGTGATCGGCGATGGTGCGGTTTTCCAATCAGGACCAGTCACCAAAATTTGCTCAGACCCATCAGTATAACGGATACGAAGCTGACCAATTAGTTTTGGATTTCCCCAGGCGATGACCAGCTTGCGGTAACGTTCGCGGTTGATGTTGTAAAAGCCATTACCAACAATAGCTCCAACAGCATTCTGCCCTTTGTGAAGCATCTTTGTTACATCGTATGAATTGTAAAAAACAGTTTTGTCGTAATTGGTCCAGCCTGGAGTTAAAAATGAATTTCCAACTTTTTCCCCATTGATAGATGCTTCGTACTGCCCCAGTCCGCTAATGAAGAGTGTCGCTGTTTCAATCTCGCCGGAAACTTCAAATTCTTTACGAAATAGCGGAACTACCGGTCGATCAAGACATTTGTCTCCAAGTTTATCACCGCTTCCATGAACACCGGGAATCATTTTTTTTGAAGCAGGCATATCAATGTAACCAATCCATCTGGCTCCGGACCAATCTTTTTCGGAAAACAAACCTGTTTGAAATGAAGCAATTTCACTCCATTCCGATTCATTCCCATCCTGATTCCAGACTTTTACTTTCCAAAAATACTGGCTGGCTGGTTTTAGTTGATTCGTTCCACCATACAAAACAGAAAAGGATTGACTTGATTTTACTTTGCCGGAATTCCAGATATTCCCTTTTCCCAATTCCGATCGTTTGTCGGCAACGAGTATTTGGAAAGCTGATTGCGATTGATTTTTTAGGTTAGAATTTAGAATCCAGCTAAAATCCGGATTCCCAGCTTCCACAACTACATCTTTTAGCTTGTGGTTGCAGGTTGGATTACTGATTTTTAATTTCTCTTTTGCCTGAACGCATACAACTGAGATGGTAAGCAAAAGGTTTAGGATGATTGTTGTGAATCGCATGGGCTCGTTTGGTTTAGTTAGATTTTGGGTTAGGTTGGAGTCTAAGCTTTTAACTTTTGACTTTTAACTTTTGACTTTTATTATTTTCAATTGTGCAAGATATTAATATATTAGCTGAATTATTGTTTTAAAAATGACCGAATAACTTTATTTTTTGACACTAAACAACCATGAAATCTCCACTTCATTCAGAAAACCGATATCTAAACACTCCGGAAAAGGAAAGTGTCTGGAATTTGAACGTGAATACCATTGGTTTTGAATCGATACACGATCATTCGTTTTATCCGGCAAGTGGGCATCCTCAGGGTTATAGTTTTAACTTTGAGCGGGGGCGTGTTTTGCATGAGTTTCAGGTATTTTATGTTACCAAAGGGAATGGACAGTTCGCTTCAGATCATTGCCAGCTGTGTGATATCGGCGAAGGTTCAGTTTTCTTTTTATTCCCGGGCGAATGGCATACTTATCAGCCGGACGTAAAAACAGGATGGGAGAACTATTGGGTAGGTTTTACAGGTAAGGTTGCCGATAATTTACTTTTAAATAGTTACTTGTCAGTGAATAGTCCGGTTGTTAATATCGGCTATGATGAAGAAATTGTTAGCCTATATAAAAAAATGCTGGAAATAAGCAGTTTGGAACGACCGGCTTATCAGCAACTTCTGGAAGGAATGGTTGTCCATTTGTTGGCTTATTTGCTTTATCGGGGAAAAGATAATGACTGGAAAGATAAAGACGTGTTGTCGAAAATAGAAAAGGCACGTTTGATTATCAGGGAGAATATTGGTCGTTCACTTTCTCCGGAAGAATTGGCGGCATCGGTTAATATGAGCTATACCTGGTTTCGGCGTATGTTTCGCCAGTATACCGGATTAGCCCCGGCACAGTATATCATTCAGGTGAAAATGCAAAAGGCCAAAGAGTTACTAACTGTCTCCAATAAGCCTATTAAGGAGATTGCTCTTGAATTGGGATTTGAGTCCATTGATTATTTTTCAACTTCCTTTAAACGATATCTACACATGACTCCAGGAGCGTTTCGAAACAGGTCAAGATAAGGGTGAGGTTGTTTTCATTAATCAGATTGTGAAAATAATTCCAAAAAAATAAGTTAACCCTTTGGCGATCATGTAAAATTGTATACTTTTGCAGTCCGAAAGTTTTCGTTCAGGCTTTATAAGTTGGGTTTTATTAATTCACGCCTGCCGGAAGAAATATTTAAATACATTGAAATGTACGCAATTGTAGAAATTGCCGGTCAGCAAATGAAAGTTGAAAAAGGCCGGAAAGTGTATGTACACCGTTTGGAGAATGCCGAAGGCGAAACTGTTGTTTTTGACAAAGTTCTTTTGGTTGATAATGATGGTGATGTGAAAGTTGGAACTCCAAGTGTTGATGGTGCCAGTGTTACTTGTACTGTTCTTGAACACATGAAGGGCGAAAAGGTATTGGTCTTCAAAAAGAAAAGAAGAAAAGGATACCAGAAAATGAATGGTCACCGTCAATACATGACCAAAATTCAAATTGAAGAAGTAAAAGGATAACATTAAAAAAAATTTACCATGGCTCATAAGAAAGGTGCGGGTAGTTCCAAGAACGGACGCGAATCAGAAAGCAAACGACTTGGCGTTAAAATATTTGGCGGTCAGGCAGCAACAGCTGGTAACATTATTATTCGCCAGAGAGGTACTGTACATCATGCAGGTTTAAATGTAGGTATGGGAAGAGATCATACCTTATTTGCATTGATTGACGGAACTGTTGTTTTCAAAAAAAGAAGAGATCACAAATCGTTTGTTTCAGTTGAACCTATTGTTGCAGTAGAGGCTAACTAACGCGATTAAAGATATTCGTTGATTAATCTCCTGCTTTTTAAAAGGCAGGAGATTTTTTTTTAGGATAATTCATTGCTTCATCTTTCTGATTTGTGAATTATTCGGATTAAATTTGTCAGCTCAAATAAAATATACCGAAAATGCTCAATCTAAAGTTTATACAGGAAAACCCGGAATTGGTAATTACCAAACTGAAAAAGAAACATTTTGATGCAACGGACATCGTTCAACAAATCACTGGACTTTCAGTAAAGAAAAACGAAATACAGGCTAATGCAGATCAATGCAAAGCCGAAATGAACAGAATATCCAAAGAGGTTGGTCTCTTGATGCGTGACGGTAAAACCGAAGAGGCTAATGCTGCTAAAAATCGTACTGCCGAACTTAAAGATACCATCAAACAACTGGATGAGGAATTTGCCCGGATGGATGTCGAAATCTTTAATCTTCAGGTTTTAATGCCTAATTTACCAGCCGACATTGTTCCTGAAGGCCGTGTTGCAGAAGATAATCTGGTGGTTAAACGACATGGAGACATCCCGGTTTTGCCTCCCAATAGTATTCCTCACTGGGAATTGACAAAGAAATATGACATTATCGATTTTGAATTGGGTGTTAAAATTACCGGAGCCGGATTTCCTGTTTACAAAGGTAAAGGTGCTCGTATTCAACGCGCGTTGATCAGCTTCTTCCTTGATGAAGCCCGTGCTTCAGGATACCTTGAAATACAACCACCATTGATGGTTAATGAAGATTCAGGATTTGGTACTGGTCAGCTGCCCGATAAGGAAGGCCAGATGTATCATGCAACTGAAGATAATTTGTATCTGATTCCAACGGCTGAAGTGCCGGTAACCAATCTCTATCGCGATGTGATTGTTGAGGCCAAAGATTTACCAATTAAGAATACTGCATATAGTGCATGTTTCCGTCGTGAAGCAGGTTCATACGGAAAAGATGTTCGTGGATTGAATCGTTTGCACCAGTTCGATAAAGTTGAAATTGTTCAGATTGCACATCCAGATCATTCGTATGAGTTACTCGATGAAATGGTTGCTCATGTTGCCGGTCTGGTTGAAAAACTTGAATTGCCTTATCGAATTCTTCGTTTGTGTGGTGGCGATATGAGTTTTACTTCAGCCCTGACTTACGATTTTGAGGTATTCTCTGCTGCTCAGGAAAAATGGCTGGAAGTTAGTTCCGTGTCTAACTTCGAAAGCTTCCAGGCTAATCGTTTGAAATTACGTTATCGTGATGAAGTAACTAAAAAACCAGTTATTGCTCATACCTTGAATGGAAGTGCATTGGCTTTGCCACGTATTTTGGCTTCAATTCTTGAAAACAACCAAACTCCTGAAGGAATCCGGGTTCCTAAAGTATTGGTTCCTTACTGCGGATTTGAAATGATCGACTAATTCGGGATTTTTTATATACCGGACAGGCTGCTTTGAATTTTCAGAGCAGCCTGTTTTTTTTATGTGTTTTTTGCTGAGTTATTGATTTACAACAACTGGCCCATTGGGTGTGTTTTTTACTGTCTCAAAAATACGTTTGTCGTTGATAAGACGACTACGAACATAGGTTGGTGCATTTTTTAACAAAACAGAAAAAGATTCGAAGGTCATTCCTTTTATTATAAGTTCTTTATTTTTCAATACCTTATTGAAAACATATGGAGGGTCTGCTCTTTTCAATAGGTCATCTTCATAAATAAATGGCTGTACGTAATTGGCCATATTTATAAAGGGGAAATTGGATATATCTTTATTTTCGCATTGATCAGTTTTAAATTTGAAATTATTGATCTTATTCGGAGGTAAATAGCCCATTACTATGCCTATCCGTTCATTGGTCTTCTTATAAATAAACCATATTTCACCGAATATGTATTCATAAGGATTTGGATACAACTCTTGCCTGGAATATTTACCACCTATAACATTCTGTATTGACTCTGATAATTTTTCTTTGGTAAAACCGCTAATACTATGGTAATATTTTACGGCATTATAAGGGTTATCTTTAAAGTAATCGTAATAGCCATTGGCACAAAATGCGGGGTACCATTCTGGTGTATAATTATCAGCAAGCTTACCATATTCAACGAAAAGAGGATTTTGATAAAAGATAAGCTTTTCAATCTTGATATCAGGTAACTTATCTAGGTACACTTCTTCCCCGGTGTTATTACTTGCGTCCTGTGCTTTTAGTGAAACTAGTAATGTTAAACACAAAAGAATGCTAAATAGTGATTTTTTTACGTTTGTCGATTTCATATATTATCTGTTAATCATTCAAGTTTGATGGTATTATTCCCGGTTTGTATGAGTTTGAGCTTCGTGGATAATTCTATTTATTTTGGTTAGAATTTTTCCCAATTTACGATAATTATTTTCAATGAGAAAATCATAGTGTTTGTTTCCCTCAAAATGTGACGCCTCTATTCGTTTTTTGCTTGTAAATAGCCAGTATATCAATGGGATATTTGGGATTTTTTATGCGTGTTAAATCGGTGAGTTCAATGATTTTGCGCATGATGATTTACAGAAGACAATACATCAACGTTTGACTGAATTGCGTGCAAAATATGGCAATTCGGATGAGTTGGACCGGAAATTCATTGAGTCGGCTACGAAGAAGTAATCTTTTCATATCTTTAGGCAAACTGAAATGCCTATGAAACTTCCAGCTTTTGTAAAAAATGACCCGTATCTTCAGCCGTATGTTGCGAATATTAATTCGCTATTAACGAATGCAAAGGAGAAAGAATCCGAAATTCTTCAGGGAAAGAGTTTGCCGGAGTTCGCTCAGGGGCATAAATGGTATGGATTACATCAGGATAATAATCAGTGGATCGTTCGTGATTGGGCTCCAAATGCAACAGCTATTTATCTGATTGGAACCTTTAACGATTGGAAAGAAGTTCCCGAATATGCATTGAAATCAATAGGTTCCGGAAATTGGGAGCTGGTTCTTCCGCTTGAAAAAATGGTTCATGGCGATTTGTTTGCCTTTTTCATCTTTTGGGAAGGCGGACAGGGGAAGCGAATTCCGGCCTGGGCAAATCGGGTGGTTCAGGATGATTATACTAAAATATTTAACGCTCAGGTTTGGGCTCCGGAAGCGTATGTCTGGAAAAACATGAAGACCCAGCAATCGGAAGAAGCTCCGCTGATTTACGAAGCGCACATTGGAATGGCTGGCGAAAGTGAGCGGGTACATACCTACAACGAGTTTCGTACTGACATTTTGCCCCGCATCAAAAAGGCCGGGTACAATACCATTCAGCTGATGGCCATCCCGGAACATCCTTACTATGGAAGTTTTGGTTATCATGTCTCCAGCTTTTTTGCTCCGTCATCGCGTTTTGGAACTCCGGAAGAATTGAAACAACTGGTTGACGAGGCGCATGGAATGGGTTTGCGGGTGATTATTGATTTGGTGCATTCCCACGCGGTAAAAAATGAGCTGGAAGGCCTGGGTTGCTACGATGGAACCCGCTGGCAGTTTTTCCATGAAGGTTCCCGTGGCGAACATCCTGCCTGGGATTCTTACTGCTTTAATTACGGCAAGCCCGAAGTCCTTCATTTCTTGTTGTCGAACATTCGCTATTGGCTCGAAGATTTTAAATTCGACGGATTTCGTTTCGACGGGGTAACCAGTATGCTTTATTTTGATCATGGCTTGGGAAAAGCGTTCACCTGTTACGATGACTATTTCAACGGGGGACTTGATCAGGACGCATTTTTCTATTTTATCATGGCGAACCGGTTGATTCATGAGATCAATCCCCTCGCAATTTCGATAGCTGAAGAAATGAGCGGATTGCCAGGATTAGCCAATTCCAGTGAGGATGGTGGGGTAGGCTTTGACTATCGGATGGCTATGGGGGTTCCTGATTTCTGGATTAAACTGATCAAAGATGTCCCGGATGAACACTGGGATGTTGGTCAGATATTTCAGGAGCTGACTTCCAAACGAAAAGATGAAAAAGTGGTTAGTTATGCAGAGTCGCACGATCAGGCTTTGGTGGGCGATAAAACAATTATCTTCCGCTTGATTGATAAAGAAATGTATTTCAGTATGCGCGTTGATCAGCCGAATCTGGTTGTAGAACGGGGCATGGCTTTGCATAAAATGATCCGTTTGGCCACCTTGTCGTGTGCCGGCGGTGCTTACCTGAATTTTATGGGTAATGAATTTGGACATCCGGAATGGATTGATTTTCCAAGAGAAGGGAATGGTTGGTCATATGCACATGCCCGGCGAATGTGGAGTCTGGTTGATAACCCTGAATTACGATACCAGCAACTTGCCGGTTTTGATCAGCGGATGATTGACCTGGCGCGAAAATCAGGATTGATTACTATTCCTGCGGTTGATTGGGTTTACGATCATAAAGCGGATAAAATTCTGGCTTATCGACGGGGAAATCATTTGTTTGTTTTCAATTTCAATCCTACAGAATCGTTCTTTGGATATGGAATCCCAATGGCGGCATCTACCTATAAAATGGTATTGAATACCGATGAGGAATGTTTTGGCGGACAACAGCGCATTGATTCCGGCTTGATGTATTCCACATTACCGGATGAGGAGAATCCCGACCGTCATTATTTGCGATTGTATTTGCCTGCCCGGACGGCAGTTGTTTTGGAATCTTGAATCTATAATCTTGAATTACGAATTACGAATGGGAACTCATAACTTTAAACTTGTGCCTTTAATCTTGATACTTGAGTCTAAAATCTAAAATCTTGAGTCTTGAATGTTCCTGTTGAATTTAAAACTTTCTGATATGTCTTTTTTTACAGAGATACCAATTCCTGATTTTTCCTGGAAGATTGATTATTCGAAGCGAATGGTGTTTTTTGGATCTTGTTTTTCGGAAAACATTGGACAGAAATTATCTGATCTGAAGTTTTCTGTTGATATGAATCCGTTTGGTATTTTATACAATCCGGAATCGATTGCCAATAGCCTTAAAATACTACTTGAAAGACGAATCTTTACACGAAACGACCTGTTTGAGGATCAGGGAGTGTGGAATAGTTTTTATCACCATAGTCGTTTTTCAGACGTTGATTGTGAGGTAGCTCTTGAGAAGATTAATAATCGTATCGCTTTCTCCAATGAGTTTCTGAAAACAGCCGATTTTTTAGTGATTACCTTTGGGACAGCCCGGGTGTATGAGTTGAAGAAAACCGGAATGATTGTTTCTAACTGTCATAAAGTTCCGGCGGCTGAGTTTAAGCAGTTTCGTTTGGGGGTGACTGAAATTGTCACTACTTATCACGAGTTGCTGGAAGAACTTTGGAAGTTTAACCCGAAGCTGAAAGTGATCTTTACTGTTAGCCCGATCCGGCATTGGAAAGATGGTGCGGTTGAAAATCAGTTGAGCAAATCGACTCTGCTGCTGGCGATCGATCAGTTGATACGTGGTTTCGGCGATCGGCAATGCGGATATTTTCCTTCGTATGAATTGGTTATGGATGAACTTCGGGATTATCGGTTTTATGCCGACGATATGTTGCATATCAGTCCGGTGGCAATCGACCATATTTTTGACCGTTTTAGTAAAGTTCTGATTGCAAAAGAAAGCATAGAACTGTCGAAAAAAGTAGTAAAGATCAGAAAAGCGGTAGAGCATCGTCCGGTTAATGAAGCTTCTGCTGAGTACAAAAAATTTGTTCGTCAGCATCTGGAGGAGATCAATCGGTTAACAGCTCAATTCTCCTGTTTGAATTTTACCGAAGAGAAATCTTTTTTGGAGGGAAAACTATGAGAGTATTAATGTTCGGATGGGAATTTCCTCCACATATTTCCGGAGGATTAGGTACGGCCTGTTATGGTCTAACCAAAGCATTGTCTGGGTTTGAGGATGTTGAGGTAACTTTTGTGGTTCCCCGAATTTGGGGGAATGAAGATTTATCAGGAGTCACCTTTTTAGGTGCTAATGAGATTCAGGTGATTCAGAAACCTGTTCCTTTTCCTGATTCAAAGTCTAAAGTGGAGTATTATGAGCTGAACTCATCACTGATTCCGTATCTGGGAACATGTGAGTTCTATGAATTAAAAACCAATGTGTCGGGAAGGGATGCCCGTCTGGTCGAGACAACCGAAGAAGGGAAGATTCTGTTTGGCGGTGATTATACCCATAGTCTTTTTCAGGAGATAGAATCCTATGCTCTGGTTGCCGAGTCGATTGCTAATGAATTTTCGTTTGATGTGATCCATTTACACGATTGGATGACTTTTCCTGCCGGAATAGCTGTTCAGCGAATCTCCGGTAAACCGCTGATTGTTCATGTGCATTCTACTGAATTTGATAGGAGTGGATCAAATGTTAATCCTGCAATTTGTCGTATCGAAAAAGAAGGAATGATGATGGCCGATGAACTTATCGTTGTTAGTAATTATACCAAAAATACGGTCGTCGATAAATACGGTATAAATCCTGATAAGATTACCACTGTTTACAATGCAGTTGAGCCATTGATGGTACCAAAGAATGTTAGTTTCGATAGGAATAATGTCAATCCTGTTGTGGCTTTTTTGGGAAGGATTACCAGTCAGAAAGGTCCTGAATATTTTTTGGAAGCTGCAAAACTGGTTCTCCGGAAAATGGGAAATGTCCGTTTTGTAATGGCAGGCAAGGGCGATTTGCTAAATGCAATGATCGGTCGTGCCGAAGAATTGGGTATTGTTGATTCTATTACTTTTCCTGGGTTTCTGGATGATGCCCGGATTCAGGAATTGTTCGACTGTAGCGATGTGTTTGTAATGCCATCGGTTTCTGAACCATTCGGAATAGTAGCTTTGGAAGCAATGCTGTCGGGTGTTCCGGTGATTATTTCCCGTCAATCGGGTGTTTCCGAAATTCTGAGCAATGCTTATTCCATAAACTATTGGGATGTTCAGGAAATTGCTGATGTTATCTGCAAATTATTAGCAGATCGGCAGCTGCGTTGTCAGTTAATTGATTCAGGAATAACAGAAGTGTCGAAGCTGTCGTGGAGTAATGCGGCAGCAGAAGTGCGCAAAACTTACCTTCGTGTACTCACCCGCGAACGGCTTTGAATGCAATCGGCAGAAGCTGTCGTTGATTAATAGTCAATTATTTAACATGCTCTTTACATGAAGTTTTCTTCGGGCATGTTTTTTTTGAGTTAATTTGTCTCTTTCTATAGGTGCCCTAATTGAAACTGATAGAGAAAAAAGAAGATATTTAGGTGTTGGATTTCTAAAACATATGATTGTGGAACAGCCAAATTGGAAAAAATTATTTGTGGAGTCAAATATCCCTGAGAAACTTGCTCCTCTAAAAGAGATAAGCCGTAACCTCTGGTGGGTTTGGAATACTGAAGCTCGTGACTTGTTTGAGTATATTGATGCTGATATCTGGGAAAAGAGTGAGCATAATCCAATTCTGACACTTGAAGAAGTCAGTTATCAGCGTTTTATGGAGCTGGAGAATGATGTCGAGTTCATCCTAAAAATGAATAAGGTATCGACGATGTTGCACGATTATATTGCTGATCGGAAGGTTCTGCAAGGTCCATCGATTGCCTATTTTAGTATGGAATATGGTTTGCATGACAGTCTGAAAATATTTTCAGGAGGACTCGGTATCTTGGCCGGTGATTACCTGAAAGAAGCCAGTGATTCAAAAGTTAATCTGGTGGGTGTAGGCTTGCTGTACCGTTATGGCTAT
>Ga0302286_10000770_pt1 | contig 25082 bp, 20 predicted proteins | sample III_Fen_E2_3_FD_198765 | JGI IMG/M metagenome (GOLD analysis project Ga0302286, IMG submission 198765) | Peat permafrost microbial communities from Stordalen Mire near Abisko, Sweden - III_Fen_E2_3 | ecosystem: Environmental > Terrestrial > Soil > Wetlands > Permafrost | place: Sweden: Abisko...
TTTGAAGTTGATGAATCTTTTAATATTTTTTTTGAAAACTTTATTTGCTCAATCATACTTGGAGATATAGTTAAATACTTGAACGGAGAGATATTTGCATTTGGATTATTTCCAATTTCTTGACGAACCTTTTCCTCTTCAATACGTCTCAAAGTAGCCCTATCTGTTTGTTTATCACCAGTAGGAATACATCCATATTCATATAATTTATCCATTATAGCTTTTTCCTCGGCATCAATAGATCCCGAAGAAAAAGCAAAACTATATGTTGATTGTGATACACTTGACACTTGCATATCTAGGATATCGGCATATTTTTACAATACTTTAGTCAAAATAGGCAAATGTAAAAATTAATTTACAAAAGTCTTATATAAAACAACTCCGACAGAGGCACTAAGGTTCAATGATTCAACATTTTCATTCATCTCAATTGTGATATTTTTATCGGCATAAGTAATTAATTCTTTACTCAAACCGTCAGCTTCTGAACCAAACATAATTAAATTTTTTGCAGTATTATCAAATTTTATATCTGCCAAATACACGCTATTATTGGATTTTGGGAGAGTTCCATATTTTATAAATAATGAACAGTATCCATCCAAAGTTTCAAAATTAGAAATACTTACAATATTAGTTTTCCACAAATTCCCAACAGAAGAGCGAACAACTTTTGGATTATACAAATCAACTGTTTCCCCATACAAAATAATTGAATCAACCCCGAAAGCCACAGAAGAGCGAATTATAGTACCAAGATTACCCAAATCTCTTATGTTTTCTAAAAGTAAAACTTTTTTTGAGGTTTTTAATTTTTTGAAATCATTCTCTGGCTGAAAAGTTACTGCAACGACTTCAGGAGGGGTCGTTGTTGTAGAAATTTTCTTTAAAACCGCCTCATTTGTCTCAAAAAATTCACAATTTAAAAAAGAATATTTTCCTCTTTTTTCAGGAGTAACAAATACCTTATCAAATTTAACCTTTGAAAGATATGCTTCTTCAACAGCCTTAAAACCTTCTAGAATAAATTTCCCAGATTCATCTCTATATTTTTTTTGTTGAAGTTTAACAATATCCTTCACTAAATCATTATTAACACTTGTTATTTCCATTTACTACCTCAAATTACTTGAAAATTATCTAACCAACCAATTTCATACTCATTTAACAAAGAATAATCAATAAGTTTTTTTTCATAACACATTTTTGCTAAAGATGTAATAACACCATTATCCAAATAACAAGTATTCTCAAGTCTTACACCAAAATATTTTTCACTATATAAACCAGGTTCTATCGTAAATACCATATTATTTACTAACGTTGTTTTAGCTATTTCATTTTTACTTAAATTTGGAGGAGACTCGTGAACACAGACACCTACCCCGTGCCCCAATCCATGAGAAAATTCAAATCCATCAATTTTACATTTATCAAAAGTATCATGAGCCAATGAATCTATATCAAAGCCACTCATATCTTCACTTACCAATAAATTAAAACAATTTAAGAACACTTTCAAAACAGTTGTATAAACTTTTCGTTGAAGCTCACTTGGAGTACCTTTTACAAAAACTCTTGTCATATCGGTAGCCAAACCACCCTCATAATAAGCTCCACAATCAATTAATACCAAATCCCCATCATTTAGAATTTTATCTTTTGCAGATTTATTATAATGAGCCAAAGCAGAGTTTTCATTTATAGCTACAATGGATGAAAAGCTCAAAGATTTTGCACCAAATTCCCTGAAATTTTCTTCTAATTTTGTAGCAATATCATACTCAGATAGTCCATCATTATTTTCTATAAAATCTCTTGTCGCCATAACAGCTTTGTCAGTCATTTCAAAAGCATATTTCATATGATTTATTTCAGTTTCATTTTTGATAGATTTAATTTGTTTAACAGGAGATTTTAAATACACAGGATTCTTTATCAGAGAATAATCTTTTGCAGTTATTGTTGATTTATCAAAACTTATAGAGTCATCTTGTTCAGATATAAAACTATCAAACTGATTTAATGGTTTAATTTGAATATTGGTTAAATTACTATCACACAGATAATCCGTAAATAAAATAGCAACATCCTTAAGAATTAAAAGTTTACCATCAACTTTTACAGAATAATTATTTTCAAAAGATCTTATATTACATACATAAGAAAGCTCCTCTGAATTTGTAATTAAAATATTATGTCCTATTTCATCGATTTTTTCTTCAAAACTCTTTCCAGATAAACTAATCGGGAGAAATTCAAACTTTTGAGATTTTATCAACTCAACTGAATCAAAAAAATCAGAATCCAACGATTTAATTGACACATTAATCGTATCCAACAACGCCTTCAGATATTCATACCTTAGTTGAGAAACTTTAGATGCAACAACACCAATAGTTGAATTAGGTTTAACTCTCAAACAAATTTCATCATCTTGTTTTTGACCAAGAACATATTTTACAACATTAATTTTAGTTTTATCGACTTCCAAATCAGCCTGAATATGGAATCGACTATCAACAAAAAGATAAATTTTTCCATCAGAAGATATAAGAGTGTCTCCGACATCTCCAGTAAAATCGGTTACCTTATTAGATGAATTTTCAGCAATTGGCACATACTCTAATAAATATTTATTGGTAGAGTTGACTAATAAATAGTCAACTCCCAAATTTTTTAATAGTTCTTTATAATTCATTAATCTTTAGTATCTGTAACTTTAATTAAGTGCCAACCGAATTGAGTTTCAACAGGTCCAGAAACTTCACCTGTTTTTAGTGCAAAAGCTGCATCTTCAAAAGGTTTAACCATCATACCTTTACCGAAGAATCTTAAATCTCCACCATCGCGAGAAGATGGACAAGTAGAATGTTCTTTTGCTAATTCAGCAAAATCAGCACCCTTTTCGATTTCTTCATATAATTTTTTAGCTTCTTCTTCTGTCTTTACCAAAATATGGCTTGCTCTGATTTTCATATTTATAACTCCAATAATTTATGTACTCAAAAATTATAACACAAGGACTAAGTGAAACATACATCATACAAAAACCATTTATAATAATAGAAACACAAAAAAACGGGCTATCAAAATAATAGCCCGTTTTTATTATTAATAATTAAATTAATTATTCGATTAATGTATCATCAGAAATTAAGTCTGGAGACCCAAACATTCCTTCGATTTCTTCCAAGATAGCTGCAGGTTTTCTAGCCTGATTGCGTTGAGCAGCAGCTCTCTTTTGAGCTTCTCTATCTTTTTCTTCATTAGCAAAGTTCAAGTGATGGAATCCTGTACCGGCAGGAATCAAACGACCGATAATAACGTTTTCTTTCAAACCTCTTAACAAGTCTTTTTTACCTTCAACAGCAGCTTCCGTAAGGATTCTTGTAGTTTCTTGGAAAGATGCAGCAGATATGAAACTTTCAGTATTCAAAGATGCCTTTGTAATACCTAATAGCATATATTCACAAGTTGCTTCTTCGCCATCTCTATCTTTAGCTATTTTATTAGCAGCTTCAAATAATTGAATTTCAATAAGTTCACCAGGAAGTAATGTTGTATCACCAGGTTCAACAACTTTTACTTTCTTTGTCATTTGACGAACAATTATTTCAACGTGCTTATCAGCAATTTCTACACCTTGAGAACGATATACACGTTGTACTTCATCAACAAGATATTGTTGAGCAGCTTCAGGTCCGCAAAGTCTGATTACATCATGAGGGTTCAAAGGACCGCTTGTTAATGGTTGACCTTGTTTAATAGTTTGTTTATTTTGAACAACGATAGTTGAATCAATAGTAAACTTAACCTCTTTTCTACCTTCGTCTTCAGAAACTAAGAACAATCTTGGAGACTGATCTTCAATTTCAATTTCAGCGACACCATCAAACTCAGCTAACATCGCACAGTCTTTTGGTTTACGACCTTCTAACAATTCTTCTACACGAGGTAAACCTTGGACGATATCACCTGTTTTTTGTCTTTCATATACTAATGTTGCAAGAATATCACCACGGAGTACCAATGACTGCGCTTCAACCTGCAATTGGGTACCTTGACTTATTAAGGATGGTCTACCGTTTCTTATTGTTATAGAATCTTTATCAACTGCAACAACTTGACCAGAAACAGGAGAAATCTCTCCACTATCAGCCACGATTGAGTCCATTTTTACAAATTGACCTTTAGAAACAGAAGCTTTTGATTTAATAGCAACTTTAGTTTCATAGTCTTCAGAGTGTAATAACAATCTTCTAACATCACCTTCAGTAGTCTTAATTGAAGCAACACCGTTGTTGATTGCTAAAACTTCAGTTTTAGCAACAGCAGTTTTAGGTTCAATTACTTGGCCATTATTTACTAACAACGCAGTTTGCAATGATTGATTCATTTTTGAATTACCTTCTAATTCACGACGAACAATCAATGTTTCCAAAACTACAATCTTTAATTGGTTATTAGAATCAAGTTCTACTAAACCTTTCAAGTGAGATAAATAACCTTGCATTTGAAGTACTAAACTAGTTCTTGTTAATGTAGCACCATCAAGATTTCTTACTCTTGCACCATCTTTATATTGCAATTGAGTTACAGGAACTATATCAATTAACTCATCAGATGTATCAAATTTCACTGAAACATTTTTTGGTTTAATATCAAGAACTTGAACTGGTCTTACAAGAATTTGAATTGGTTTTTCATCCAAAGAATCTTCTTCCAAAGCAATAGTAGTATCTATTTCTTCATCTAAATCATCAATATCTAAATCATCAAAATCTGATTCCATAATTGTAACAATTGAAGTTTCTTTAGCTTTTATACCTTCAGCAATTACAGCACCTTTATTGATAACAGCACCTTCATCAACTTTCAATTCATTGATACTAGACAATGAATGAATTTCTCCAGGTCTAATTGTAATTTCGTGTATTACATCATTGAATTCCTTGAATTCAACAATACCATCAATATGGCAATACACATCTTTAACAACTTCAGTACCTGCAGTAACCAAAGTACCATTTTCTACTATTTTTAATGTAGAATCTTTGTTGATTTGGTGAATTTCTTCAGGGATAAATACGACATTACCAGGAGTTGTAATAATTTGATTTTCATCAACTTCAACACCCAAATATCTAATTTCACCAGAAGATTCAACTGAATATTCATCATCAACTAATTCTGCAATAACCATACCATTTTCTACTGTTGTATCAACAGGCGATTTAACGATATATTTTTCATCATTATCATCAACAGTCCATAATTGTTCTTTCTTGGTTTGTTCAAATGTAGCATTTGAAGGAATCAAAGAAGCAATTACAATTGTTAATTCTTTACCTTGAATAATTTTTTTAATTTTTTGTTTGCCAACTTTAATTTCATCAGTAAGCAAATCGGCTCCGTATCTAACTTCACCACCATGTTCACAAACAATCATCGTTTCCGCTAATTCTTCACCAATGGAAACTTTTTGTTCATCTTTAACTAATATTTTAGAACCACCAGGTAAGTTATAAACATCACCACCAATAACCCAAACAATACCAGGTTTGTTTGCGATTCTAGAAATGTTACCTTGACGGTCTTTCTTTTCATCAGCGATGAATCCATCAAAATAAACTTCCCCAGATACATCAGATGTAATATCTTTTGCAGCTTTTTCTGTCAAACGACCACCCTCACCAAGTGATACTGGATCAAACATAGCCATTTTTTGACCTTTTATAACTTTATCACCATCTTTTACAAGAATTGTTGCACCAGCCGGCACGTGGAATTTTTTAGAACCTTTGGAAGCGACAACTTCAATATCACCTTCAAAAATTGCAACATTTACAACATCACCGTGCCTAGTTCTCAATTCTCTAGTCTTTAATGTTGATTTAATTTTACCTGCGTCTGAAGCTTCAACAATTTTCATCGCCCCAGAACCTTTAAATACACCACCAGTGTGGAATGTTCTCATTGTTAACTGTGTACCAGGTTCCCCAATTGATTGAGCAGCAATAATACCGATTGCTTCACCAACATCAACTAATTTTTGAGTTGTAAGAGCCCAACCATAACATTTTTGGCATACACCATATTCTAAACTACACGTCAAACCAGATCTTACTTTTAGTTCTTTAAAATCAATATGAGATATTCGCTTAATATCTTTTCTATCCATTGTTGTATTTGCTTTAACAAGGACTGTCTTTCCATCTGTATCAAAAATATCTTCAGCAACAGTTCTACCCAATAATCTATCAATTACAGGAACGATTATTGCATCACCATCACAAATAGGTTTCATATTAATATATTTACTACCGTGACAATCGTCATCTCTAATAATAACATCTTGAGCTACATCAACAAGACGTCTGGTCAAATAACCAGAGTCAGCTGTTTTCAAGGCTGTATCAACCAACCCTTTACGAGCTCCGTATGATGAAATGATATATTCAGTTACAGATAATCCTTCTTTAAAGTTAGATTTAATCGGTAAATCGATGATCTGTCCTTGCGCATCAGCCATCAAACCACGCATACCAACCAATTGTGATACCTGTGATAAGTTACCTCTCGCTCCAGAGAATGCCATCATATAAACCGGGTTTAATTTATCAAAGTTTGCAACTACATAATCGGTAAGTTTTGAAGTAGTTTCAGACCAAGTATCAATAACCTTTGTATATCTTTCAACCTCTGTAATTTCACCTTTTAAATATCTGTGTGTAGATTTTTCAATTTCTTTTTCGGCTTCATCAAGAAGTTTTTTCTTTTCAGGAGGAACTGATAAATCAGCAATTGAAATTGTTACACCAGATTTTGTCGCATATTTATAACCTAAGTTTTTCAAAGTATTTGCTAATTCAGCAGTTTTAGCACCGCCGTATTCCAAATAAATTTGAGAAAGCAGATTTTTCAAGCCACCCTTATCAATTTGTTTATTAATAAATTCTGGTACTTGTTTTGCATGTGTATATGTGTTTTCCATTTTCTATATTTCCCTTAAATTTTTACAAACTTTAATTTTAACCTATGCAAGAGCATATCTTACAGCTTCGTTGAATATAATTCTACCAGCTGTAGTTTCAATTCTCTTACCATTTTCATTACGAACAGTAATCTTGTCATGGAGGTCAATTACTCCTACTTCAAGAGCAGAAATAGCATCTTCATAGCTAAAGAAGTTACCTTTTGAGTCCATATCAGGTTGTTCCAATATAGTTAAATAATACATACCCAAAACCATGTCTTGAGATGGTGTAATAATTGGCTTTCCGTTTGCAGGAGCCAAAATGTTATTTGTTGCTAACATTAACATTCTTGCTTCTGTTTGAGCCTCAATTGAAAGAGGAACGTGAACAGCCATTTGGTCACCATCAAAGTCAGCGTTGAAAGCTGTACATACTAATGGGTGCAACTGGATTGCTCTACCTTCTACTAATTTAGGTTCAAACGCTTGAATACCAAGTCTGTGCAATGTTGGAGCACGGTTTAACATTACCGGGTGACCATCAATTACTTCTTCTAAGATATCCCAAACGACCTCTTCAGACCTTTCGATTTTCTTCTTAGCAGACTTAATATTTTGAACATAACCACGTTCGATTAATTTATTCACAACAAATGGTTTGAATAATTCAATAGCCATTTCTTTTGGTAAACCACATTGATTTAATTTTAATGATGGACCAACAACAATAACTGAACGGCCTGAGTAGTCAACACGTTTTCCTAATAAGTTTTGACGGAAACGACCTTGTTTACCTTCAATAATATTAGATAACGATTTTAACGCTCTGTTATTTGGACCAACAACAGTTCTACCACGTCTACCATTATCAATAAGAGCATCTACAGCTTCTTGTAACATACGTTTTTCGTTTCTTACAATAATTTCAGGAGCGCCCATTTCTAATAATCTTTGTAAACGGTTGTTTCTGTTGATAACACGCCTATACAAATCATTCAAGTCAGATGTAGCAAATCTACCACCGTCTAATTGAACCATTGGTCTTAAATCTGGAGGTGTTACAGGTAATACATCCATAATCATCCAAGTTGGGTCAGTTTCAGAAGAAATTAATGAATCTAATAATCTCAATCTCTTAATTAACTTACCTTTTCTTTGAACAGAAGTAACATGACCTGCTAACTCAGTTCTGATTTCTTCAGCTAAAACCTTTATATCAATTTCGCTTAATAGTTCTTTTACAGATTCAGATCCAATCCCAACCTTTAATTTAGACTCTTCATTTTCCATGATATAGTCTTCATATTCTTCTTCAGACATAAGTTGGAACTTTTTGAATGGACTATCAGCAGGATCCATAACAACATAATTGTTAAAATAGATAATTTGCTCTAGATCTTTAAGTGTCATATCCAAAAGTAAACCAAGATAAGATGGGATACCTTTCAAGAACCAAATGTGAGAAACAGGAGCAGCAAGTTTAATATGCCCCATTCTGTGACGTCTTACTTTAGAATCAGTAACTTCAACGCCGCATCGTTCACAAATAATACCTTTATGACGTACTCTTTTATATTTTCCGCAGAAACATTCCCAGTCCTTTGTTGGTCCAAAAATTCTTTCACAGAAAAGACCATCACGTTCTGGTTTTAACGTTCTGTAGTTTATTGTTTCCGGTTTTGTTACCTCACCATAAGACCATTTTAGAATTCTCTCAGGTGAAGCTATACTTATACGTATATAATCAAAATAATCAATACTTGTAGACAATTTTAATTCTCCTTATATTTCGCCAATTGTAGTCGATGTATCAAAGAAATTGATATTTAACAATTCTGAATCTATATCAGACAAGGTTCTCTTAGGAGCTGCCTTTCTCATATCATCCATATCTGTCATCAAATCAACTTCGACGCCATCTTTCTTAGCAACGGTTATGTCTAAACCGATACTTTGAAGTTCTCTTACTAATACCTTAAATGATTCTGGAATACCAGGTCTTGGAATATTGTCACCTTTGACAATTGATTCATAAGCTCTGTTTCTACCATTAACATCATCGGATTTAATAGTAAGCATTTCCTGCAAAGTATAAGCTGCACCGTATGCTTCTAATGCCCAAACTTCCATTTCACCGAATCTTTGACCACCAAATTGAGCTTTACCACCCAATGGTTGTTGTGTGACTAGTGAATAAGGGCCTGTACTTCTTGCGTGAATTTTATCATCTACAAGGTGGACAAGTTTAAGAATATAGGATAATCCAACCGCTACAGGTCTATCGAATCTGTCACCTGTACGACCGTCTATCAAATAAACTTTACCATCTTCTCTTACCCAATCGCAACCTGATTCTTTAATCCCTCTGATTAACTCACCTTTGGTTACGGTTTCTGACATATTATCGCCATATCTTTCATCGAAAGAAGGAGCTTCATAATATTCGCCGGTCAAGTATGCTGCTAAACCTAGTAAACATTCATAAGTTTGACCAACATTCATCCGAGAAGGAACACCTAGTGGGTTCAATACGATATCGACTGGAGTACCATCAGGTAAGAAAGGCATATCTTCTTTAGGAAGAATTCTGGATACGATACCCTTGTTACCGTGTCTACCTGACAATTTATCACCTACAGATACTTTACGTTTTTGAGCTATATAAACTCTAATAACAGTGTTAGCACCTGGTGGTAATTCATCACCTTTTTCTCTATCGAACACCTTAACATCAAGAACTCTACCACCTTCTCCGTGAGGAACGCGAAGTGAATTATCTTTAACGTCTCTTGCTTTTTCAGCAAAAATTGCTCTTAATAATTTTTCTTCAGGTGGGTGTTCAGATTCACCTTTTGGTGTTACTTTACCAACTAATATATCATCTGCATAAACTCTTGCCCCGATTCTAACAATACCACGTTCATCCAAGTGTCTCAAAGCTTCCTCTGAAACGTTTGGAATTTCACGAGTAATTTCTTCAGGTCCAAGTTTTGTTTGCCTAGCATCTATTTCAAGTTTTTCAATGTGTAATGAAGTGAATATATCATCATGCACGCAACGTTCAGAAAGTAAAATCGCATCCTCGAAGTTATACCCTTCCCAAGGCATATAAGCAATTAGAATATTTTTACCTAATGAAAGTTCTCCGCAACTTGTTGATGCACCATCTGCAATAACATCGCCTGCGTTAACCTTGTCACCTTCGTGAACGATTGGTCTTTGGTTAATACAAGTATCTTGGTTAGATCTTACATATTTCATCAAAGTATATAAATGAGCTTTGCCGTGAATATCTCTTATTACAATTTCTTCACCGACAACTCTTTCAACGGTACCGTCAACTTGAGAAACTGCAACCATACCAGAGTCTTTTGCAGCTCTTGTTTCAAGACCTGTACCAACTACAGGTCTTTCTGTAATTAATAAAGGTACTGCTTGACGTTGCATGTTTGATCCCATCAGCGCACGGTTAGCATCATCGTGTTCAATAAACGGAATTACGGATGTCGCAACAGAGATAATCTGAATAGGACAAACCCCAATATAATCGACTTTTGAACCTTCGCACATTGTAAATTCTGAACGATATCTGACAGGAACTTGTGCTGCCTTAATTGTATCATCCTTGTTTAATTGAATATCTGCTGGAGCACAACGGAAATTTTCATCTTCATCAGCTGTCATATAATCAACTTCTTCTGTCACTTTACCATCTTTAACAACAAAGAACGGAGATTCAATAAATCCATAATCATTAACTCTTGCGTGAGTAGCTAATGAACCAATCAAACCTGCGTTTGGACCTTCTGGAGTTTCTACCGGGCAAATACGACCGTAGTGAGAAGGGTGAATATCACGAACTGCGAATCCTGCTCTTTCTCTTTGCAAACCACCGGGTCCAAGAGCCGAAATACGTCTCTTGTGAGTCAATTCAGCAAGTGGATTTGTTTGATCCATGAACTGAGATAATTGTGAACTTCCAAAGAATTCTTTCAAGGCAGCCACAAGTGGTTTTGTATTTAACAAGTTCAACGGTGTTAATGTTTCAGAATCTTGAAGAGTCATTCTTTCTTTAACGATTCTTTCTATACGACTTAAACCAACTCTAAATTGGTTTTGTAGCAATTCACCAACTGAACGTATTCTTCTGTTTCCTAAGTGATCGATATCATCCAATGAACCTTCATCATAAGTCAAGTTAACCAAGTACTCGATTGAAGCAACGATATCTTGAACTGTAAGTGTTCTTTGGTTCTTAGAAATATTTAAGTTTAATTTTTTATTTAATTTGTAACGACCTACACGACCAATATCGTATTTCTTTTCATCAAAGAATCTTGATTCTAAGATTTGACGTCCACCAGCTGCAGAAGCAGGATCGCCTGGTCTCAATTTCTTGTATAAGTCAATTAAGGCATCATCAGTAGTTTCAGTTGTATCTTTATCCAAAGTTTTCTTTAAGAAATCGAAGTGAGTGAATAAAGATTCCATTTCGTTAACTGTTATACCCATAGCTTTTAAAACAGTTGTAGCCAAGATTTTTCTATTTTTGTCTATCTTCATGTAGATTAAATCGTTAGCATCTGTTTCAATCTTCAACCATGCTCCACGATTAGGAATCATAGTTGCATTGTATAAACGTTTACCTGTTGGGGAAACATCTCTCTTAAAGTAAACACCAGGAGAACGGACAATTTGAGAAACAATTACACGTTCTGCACCGTTAACAATGAAAGTACCTTTGTCAGTCATTGTAGGAATATCCCCAATATAAACTTCTTGTTCTTTAATTTCACCCGTATCACGGTTAACTAAACGAACCATTACACGTAACTGCTTAGCGTAAGTAGCATCGTGTATTCTTGCTTCTTCAATTGTATATTTTGCATTGTCAAATGTGTAATTTGGCAAGAAATGCAATTCTAATCTACCAGTGTAATCCTTTACTGGACTAAATGCTAATAACTCCTCTTTCAAGCCTTCTTTTAAAAACCATTCAAAAGATTTCTTTTGAATGTCAATTAAGTCAGGCAAATAATCCAATTTTGTATTTGGAATACCCATTGGTGTTACTCTTTTTGCATATTTTTTTGTCGACATTAATTCACCTCGTCTATTCATGGTGTACGTACTATATAAAAATTTCTATCATTGCATAGCAAAAGCTCATACGTGAGCATGTTACACAATAGTACTACGTCAACACTCATAGTCAAGCAGAACAAATGTATTTTAGACAATTCACCTTAATAAATATTAATAAATACACCTAGAGCAAAAAAAATATTAAGCTTTAACGCTGAACATAATACTATTTTTTTTAAAATTTTGCAACCCCTAAAAATATAAAATCCCCCAAAACATAGGCTCTATATAGGATTTATTTTGTAAAAAAATATATTAACCTTAATAAGGAATAGTATACTTTAGGATTTTTGTAACTTGGATAATGTGAACATTAACAACGCAGGCATGACAGCAAGCAACTACACAGTTGGGACTAATACTCAACCTGATAATTCTGCTGAAAATAATCAAAATCCAAATCTACAACTAAATACAACTACAATAAAAAATACCGGTTCAGGATTAAAATATCAGCCTATTAACAGACTTAATGCTTTAGACTCTAGCCTGTTAGAAGAATCTGCATATAGAAATATTGATGATGAAGCGTTCAAAACTGAATACAGAATTGATAAACTAGAATCAGAATTGAACATCATAACCAAACAATTAATAAGCGCAAAAAAAATAAACGATACCAAAAAAGTTGATATAATGACAATGAAAAAACATTCTATTGAAAACGAGTTAAAACAGCTATATGGAGCCTATAAAGGTGCTGGTATGACCGGGAAATTAACTAGCGGAGCAACATATCTTGTAAGCCCAAAAAAGAATGTATTTGAAAGGGCTGTTGAAACAACATCAAATTTTATTAGCGACCATGTGCTTTCAAAAATTTCAAAAAAGTTTAGTTCTGGAAGAGATTTGCAAGTTGCTCTGGAAAAACTTCAACATATCAATAAAAATGTAACTGAACTAATATCAAATCAAGCTCCTTATGGTGAATCAGAAGAGAAATATGACCAACTCTCCAGATACCTTACAAAAGCGAATACTATTCAATACCAAGTATCTAGAGAACTTTCACAAAAAGATTCTAAAATTAAGGCAAACCCATTCGCTACATTAACCTCTAAAGAAAAATCTATTGCTGCAGAAAAAGCAAAAAAGAAACTTGAAGAAAAAACCGGTATGGCAAAGAAAACTTCTCTAAATTTGAATAATAATCTCAGTGGTTCAAAATAAATATTAAAATGTATGGAGGAAATTAAGAATTTTTCTGCGTCATCATAATCAACTAAATCCAATAAAATAGATAATCCTAGACGTAAAGTTTTGTAACAGAAGTTAAAGAATGAAGTTCCAAATACCGTAATACAGAATAATGTTATTTAGTTAATTTTCGCGAACTCTAAATGACGTTAGAATAAGGAAAATAATGGGACTATCGTCTTCTCAAGCACGTTTGCTGTCGCTCACGGGCAGGCAGCACGACATAGAGTACAAGGCTCAGAAACTTGAGGCTCAAAAGCTAGAAATGGCTAATGAGTCTACTCAGGTGTACTCTGAATATGAAGACGCCCTAAATGCCACAAAGATTCAGTACCGAACCGTGGGTGCTGATGGAGCGTCAAATTATGTGAACGCTACTTATCAGTCTATGATTGATAATAACTACCTTATTCAATTTGGTAATAGAACGGTTGTAAACCAAACGGCAGCGAACAATTATGTTGCCGCCAGTGGGAGTAAAGACTATTTTATTGCCCTACAAACGGGGAGAGTTACAACATCCAGTACGGTGGTTGGAGGGACCACTGAAATCTACACAGCAGACCAGTTTATGCATATGGCCTCAAGTGGCACTTATAGGCTGATGAGTGATATTGATATGACAGGTAAGCCATATAGTTCTCAATCATTGACTGGTATCACTTTAGATGGGAATGGGCACTCAATAACTGGTTTAACGACCGCTCTATTCTCCAGTTTATCCGGAAGTACCATTAATAACTTAAATGTCTCTGGAAATACAACAAGCAAGGCAATACTGGCAGAAAGTGTCGGTTCTAACACCAACATTTCTAATGTTAAAGTGTCTGGAAATGTTAACAGCACCTCAGGGAGCACAGGAGCTCTCATAGGAAGTGCAAGTGGTAGTAATATCAATATTTCCAAATGTAGTTCGAGTGCAAGCGTCACATCCACAGGAACAGCTGTAGGTGATTTAATTGGAACCATATCAGGTGGGAATATAACTAATTGTTCAAGTTCCGGAGGAGTAACCGCATTCAGTTATGCAGGAGGTTTAATCGGGACTGCGGATAATTCAACCATTTCCAATTCATCAACAACATCCAACGTCACATTAGCTGGCTCTGAAATTATTACAGCAGTAGATAGTGGAGGGTTTATTGGAGCCACATCATCCAGTAGCATTAGTAATTGTTCCTCTTATGGCGATATGGTGAACACCAGATCTGGAGCTGGGGTTACACACACAGTTGCAGGGTTTGTAGGAGCAACGGCTGGAGTTGGAACAACAATATCCAATTGCGATTCATATTCTGATGTTAGTGCCATAACAGACTATGTAGCAGGCTTTATCGGATGCGCTAATACTAGTATTAGCATTTCTAATTGTAATTCCTATGGAAATCTTCAAGGAACAATAATTGGAGGGTTTATATATGCCGGCGCAAGTGCAGGGACTATAGACAATTGTTATACATCTGATACCACTGATACTTTTTCAAATTCTGGGCTTACGGTTACTAACACTCAAACTACACCGATATCAAACACAATAGCAGTAACGTCTCCAAGCGTTTCAACAACTACACCAATATCAAATTCTGATACAAGTACAATTGGAGCATTATTCGATTTAATGTCACAAGGTTATGTCGTCTCAGATGACGTGGCAAATCCTGCAAAAGGACACGAAAATGATTCAACTTGGTTTACTAATATGGTTAACGCCGGAGAATTATTTATATACCAATATGACACTACTAACAAAAAATATGCTCAAACAAATGTAGCAACTAATACCTCATTCCAAGAAGTATCCGATGAAACAAACCTAAAAAAAGCAGAAGCAAAATATGAATCATCTATGGCAAAAATAGATGCAAAAGATAAAAAGTTTGATACTGATATTGCCACCCTAGATACAGAAAGAAGTGCAATTAAAACAGAAATTGACACTTTAAAAACAGTAGCTAAAGATAACATTGATAGAACATTTAAATTATTCTCATAATTATCTATTTGTAAATTTTTGTAAATAATAGCTAAATAACATCATTCTATATGCCGTAATACAGAATGATGTTATTTAGTTTTAATTTGCGCATTACTAAAGAAACATTAAAGAATAAGGAAAAAATGGGACTATCGTCTTCTCAAGCACGTTTGTTGTCGCTTACGAGTAGGCAACACGACATAGAGTACAAGGCTCAGAAACTTGAGGCTCAGAAGCTGGAAATGGCTAATGAGTCTACTCAGGTGTACACTGAATATGAAGACGCCCTGAATGCCCAAAAGATTCAGTACAAGACTATAGGTGCTGATGGAACTGCAACTTATATTGATGCTACTGCCGCCAATTTAACAACTTTCAACCCAGTTTCAAACCCCGATAAACAAAGATTTATCAAAAACAGCTCGGAACAACTTCTCATCAGTTCAAACATTGCGAATGCTTTAAATTCAAGTTACGCAGAAATTTCTTATTGGAAAACAACACACCCTGGATTCACAAATGATGACGGCTCCGATATTAGAAGTTTGGACTATAACTCTTATAAAGATATAACAAAAGAGCAGTTATTAAATGACGTAACTTTCCAGATGTTTGTAATAGATGCTGAAGGGAGACGTGGTGATAACGGCTCTGTTTGGTATACAACTTGGGACCAGATGAAAGCTGATTCAAGCTTTTCAGGAAAACTTGTATATTACGAAAATTTATATCTAGAAATGCTTAAGAATGGGCACGAAACAGTATCTGATTCAAACATGAACAGCAGTAATTGGCTACAATCTCAAATTGATGGTGGTAATATCTTCTTATACGAATACAACTCTACTGGAGGAACTGAAGGCCCGGGAGGCTATACAGATACTGTTGAAACAAACGTAGCTACTAATACGAATTTACAAGAGGTATCTGATGAAACAGGAATGAAAAAAGCAGAAGCAAAATATGAATCATCTATGGCAAAAATAGATGCAAAAGATAAAAAGTTTGATACTGATATTGCCACTTTAGATACAGAAAGAAATGCAATTAAAACAGAAATCGACACTTTAAAAACAGTAGCTAAAGATAATGTGGATAGAACGTTTAAATTGTTTAGTTAATATTAATAAATTAAATTAAAAACGCTCATTGAATTGTATTCAATGAGCGTTTTTAATTAATAGCTGTCCAACAAACTTATTTTACAGAATTTTTAATAATAATAAGATTGTTAATTATTTTCATTGCAGTTGTAGGAAGAACAACATGTTCCAAACCATCTGCTATTGAAAGTACACCACCGACTTTTAGAGTAACATTTTCACCTTTATATTGAAAAGTATATTCTGTATCCCTATCAGACCTTATAGTAATTTGATTTTCCATAATTTCCCCATTTTCGCTTACGAAAAGAACCAAAGACAATATAATATGCCCTTGGTTCAAATACAATTCTCTAATTAGTCAAAAACGTATCCAATAACTGATGCTTCTCTTGCACGTTTAACTTCTTTTGCAACCATTCTTTGGTGTCTAGCACAATTTCCAGTAACACGTCTAGGAATAATCTTGCCAGCCTCTGTTAAATATCTTTTCAACTTAGTAGCATCTTTAAAATCGATACTATCTATGTGATCAGCACAGAAACTACAAGTTTTACGTTTTTTTCTATCTTGCATATCTTGTCTTGCCATTTTTCTAATTTGCCTTTCTAGCCTTGTATATTACTACTTATTTATATTTTAATCTCTTTCGAATTATTCGGCTGATCGGGAAAGCATAGTTTTCCTCCGCGGAGCGAGTTTCACAGCTTCGCTGCTCACTCTACCGAAAATTCGTTTAGAATGGAATTTCTTCTTCACCGATTAATTCTTCAGAGAATTCTTCTTCTGCGAATTTAGAAATTTCACCACTAGTTTTAGTTGATGAGGAGGATGATGAATCAGAACCCATTTTTTCAATAGCATTAGCATCTATTTCAAATATTTTACGTTCAGAACCATCTTCCATTTTAGCATTAGCTGTTTGTAATCTACCTTCAACTAATATTTTATCGCCTTTTGAAACTGATTCAAGAATAGACTCTAACCCTGTTCTTTTAGAAATAACTCTTAATAAGGTTTCATCCTTCTCTCCTATATTTAGAATAAGAGAATATACAGCAACATTATTTTGAGTAAATCTCTTTTCCGGAGCTCTAAAAATTATTCCAGTAACAACTGCCTTTGCTAAAGTCATTTTTATACCTCTTGAGCTACTTGAGCTGCAACGATAAACATATTTCTTAAGATGCTTTCATTTAATTTTAATTGTCTTTTAAAATCAGCAACTTTAGTTTCAGGAAGTGATAAAATAAAGCTTGCGAAAAAGCCATCTCTGTAATTGCTAATTTCATAAGCTAATTTTTTACGACCCATTTTATCCACAGAAACCACCCTGCCTTGTGAAGCTTCAACATCAGAAGTAATTTTAGCTACTAATTTATCTACTTCATCAGAATCAGCATTTGGTTTAAACACTACCAATAATTCATATTGTTTCATTTATTATTTCTCCTTTTAAGTCTTTGGCATTTTAAATAGTAACATAAAAAATATAATTACAATATGTATTGAGCATAAAAATTATAATCTGCAGGGCCAATAAGAAATATATCACTATTTTTATTTTTCTGATATCCAGTCCAGTCAATAGTTACAGCCCCACCAAGCAAATTCACTTTTACTTTACAGTCTGTTAAGTTATTTAAAACTCCAGCCACCGTAGCTGCACATGCACCTGTTCCACATGCAAGAGTAATGCCACAACCTCTCTCATAAACACAAAAATCTACTTCATCTCTCGATTTTATTTTTACAAATTCAACATTAGTTTTTTCAGGAAACAACTCGTGACATTCAAGATAAGGACCATAAGTTTTTGCAAGATTATATACATCTTCATCCGTAAAAATAACACAATGAGGATTTCCCATAGAAACTGCGTTAGCAATAAATTTTCTGCTGTTTGTTTCAATTTCAAAATTCAAAACTGATTGTCCATTAAATGGAATTTTATTAGGTTCTAGAATCGGTTTTGACATATTTACACTAACCGTACCGTCAGAAAGTATTTCAGGAGATATAATTCCGGCTCCTGTTTTTACACTAAATTTTTTCTTATCAATAAATTTTTTATCGGTAACATATTTTGCAAAACAACGCATTCCATTACCACACATTTGAGCAGTTGAACCATCAGAATTATAAAAATACCAGCCTAAATCAGCTCCATCATTATCTTCAAATTTAGGAATAATCACTCCATCCGCACCAACACCAAAATTTCTGTCACATATTTTTTTTGTAAATTCACTCATCGACATTTGGGCTTTATCAAACTCAGATTTTTCAAGAATGACAAAATCATTACCGCAGCCATTCATTTTCGTAATATTAATAGTTGTAGCCATCAAAAATTCCTCTATTAAACTTATTCATAGAGGAATTTTAACATAAATAAAAGGGCTAAGCACAGATAAGAGAAAAACGTCTATTGATAACTTCATGACGAGATTCTTCCAAATCTACCTCATTACTATACACTTTAACAAATGAATCATATTTCATTAAATATAAAGCGACAAGGACTTTGTCATTAGCGTTAATAATAGAAATTTTATGTGTATCAGCAAAATCCTTTAGCATAATAAAAAATTGGTTCGAACAGGTTTCAACAGTAGACAAATCAAAGGCACAGGGTTTATCCTGTGGCATTGACCTCGTCGCTACTGTTAAAAAATCGACCATTATTGTTGAGATATTGTGATAAGTTGGATCTAGGATGTAATGTGTTGGAGTCATCTTTACTTTCATATTATTATGATAACAATTATTTAAAATAAGTTAATTATCCTAAATTATGACAATTCTACAACTTTAGTATAAACATATTTTTAATATTAACAGAGTAGACTATAGAGATGAGGGAACCATGTCCTTTTGTATCAGGTATAAGAGGGCACGTAAAAATTCCCAAATCTAGAATTTTGAGTGGGTAAATCACGGTTTTCCACAAGCTTAATTTTGTTTGTACTATAATTCAAATATTATGATTTATGGATTTGTTTCAACATTAATATTTGTTCTAATTTTACCATTCTGGTTAATTGCAGGAATATTCAAAAAGAAATTAATCACTGGTTTTAAACAAAAATTGGGATGGTTCACATCCCCTAAGTTCGAGCAAAAATCTATTGTATTCTATGGAGTCTCAGTAGGAGAAATTTTAGCACTTGAAAACCTTATAAAAAAAACAAAATCAGAATTTCCAAACTATAAATTAATAATCACAACAGGAACTCAAACTGGACAAGAAATTGCAAAGAAAAAGTTTCCTAATATAGCAGATTTTATAACCTACTTTCCATTTGATTTTCCTTTCTGCATAAACAATTTTTTTTACAAAACAAACCCTGCAATAATTATCATTGCAGAAACTGAATTATGGCCAAATATTGCATACGTGACTAAAAAAAGAAATATCCCTCTATATATAGTAAATGGAAGAATTTCAGACAGAACATATAAAAGCTATAAAAAATTATCTTTCTTTTTCGCTCCAATCCTAAAAAAATACACGCAAATTTTAACTCAAAGTGAGTCTGATAATAATAAACTTATATCTATAGGAGCGAGGCCAGAAACTACAAAAGTTATGGGGAATCTAAAATTTGATATAGGGGTAAATACCAGAGGGAATGTTAGTATAAATAAAAATGAAGGTGACAAAATTATAATTGCAGGGAGTACCCATTCTGGAGAAGATGAAATTATTTTAGACACTTTTACGAAAATAAAAAAAGAAAATAAAAACATAAAATTACTTATTGCACCAAGACATCCCGAAAGAAATACTAAAGTTTTTGAACTTTGTAAAAACACCGGACTAACTTGCGGTAAACGTTCACAAAATGATGATTTTACTAATAACGATATTATCCTTTTAGATACTATGGGAGAACTTGGGAAAATGTACTCAATATGCTATCTTGCATTTATTGGCGGAAGTTTTAACAAAACCGGCGGACACAACCCACTAGAAGCAAACATCTATAACAAGCCTGTTATTTCAGGACCTAGCATTCATAATTTCAAAGACATTTACGCAATAATAACAAGAACAAAAGCTGGAACCATAGTAAAAACTAAAGAAGATTTATACACGAAAATACAAAAGCTTATAACCAACAGAGAATATTACTCTCAAGCTTGTGAGGACTGTAAATTAGTATTTAATCAAAATAGAGGGGCATTGGATACTGTAATCAGAGAATTGCACACTTTATTAAACTAATTTAAAAATCATCTTGAATCTGTTCAATAGGAACGTGAACCTGTTTTTTTATTGCAGCATATTCAAAAAATGAATTTGTATCAGGAACAACATTTATCCAATTTAAACCAACAGCATTATTAACCGCTCTCTTTTTTACCGTATTTTTCATATCCAAATGAACTGTATCAAGATTTCTCCACACACACTCATTCAAATTATATTCATTATACAAAAGAACTATTTCGCCCTTTGCAACCTCTTTTACCCACGCTTTATAAGCTCTATGTTGAGGGATATATTGAACAGAAGATTTGTCCAAGAATAAATCTTGAGCCAAAGGAACCCATTCAGCAGCATTAGCAAGCGGCGCTAAACAAATTATTAAAAGAATTAATATGGATTTTTTCATAAAACTTTCCTATATTACAAAAATTACTACAAAACTTACTAAACTTCAACGATTAAAAGGATGATTAATGAACTTGATTAAAAATTAAGAGTTTGCACATATCCATAATATAAAAAACGTTTATAAATTTGCTTAACAAATAACTTTACAATGATAGATATTTTATGTATAATAAAGAGGAAGTTTTCAAAAAGAACGGATTTATCCGTTCTTTTTTGTCAATTAGGAGACATAATGAAACAAGAACTTAATAGACACGAGATTATAGAAAAAATCACGCCAATCATTGAAAATACAGCGATGAGGTATGATTTAGTGCCTATAGAAATTGATTTTGCCAAAGAAAATCACCGCTGGTTTTTAAGAATATACCTATATTCTCATACTCGTCCAATAACTTTAGAGGACTGTGAAAAAGTAACAAGAAGCCTCAATGATTTTCTGGATGAACTAATCCCAATGAAATACTACTTAGAAGTATCATCTCCAGGATTAGAAAGAAAGTTTAAGTCTGATAAAGAATTTGAAATCTTTAAAGGAGAAAGAATTAGTATAAAACTGAAAGAACCACTAGAAGATGAGACAGAGCGAATCTTTAAAGGTGAAATTATTAACTGGAGCGAGACGGAAGGTTTGACATTGTTTAGATTTGATGACGCAAAAGAGCTAATTATTCCAAAAGCAAACATCCAGTCTGCAAAATTATATGTAGATTAACTATAATTAAATAATTATAAGAACAAAAAGAAAAAAATATAAAAGAAAGGACACCAAAATGATTAAAATAGGAACCGCATTATTTGAAGCATGCGAAGAACTCGAAAGAGAACGTGGTATTGCCAAAGACATTATAATCGCATCTTTAGAAGACGCTATGGTTGCTGCATACAAAAAACACTTAAGAATTAAAGAAGCTACAAATATTGAATCAATACTAGATGAACAATCTGGTGAAATTGGAGTATTCAGAACAAAGGTTGTTGTGAAAGAAGTAACAGATTCAGATATAGAAATTTCTTTAGAAGATGCTAGAGAAATTGATGACGAAGTTGAAGTTGACGATGAAGTAAAAATTGAAGTTACACCTGAACAATTCGGACGTATTGCAGCTCAAACTGCAAAACAAGTTATTACACAAAGAATTAGAGATGCTGAAAGAAACAACATCCTTAATGAATTCTTAGAAAAGAAAGGTTCTCTAACAACAGGTATTATTCAAAGAGTTGAAAATAGAAATGTAATCGTTAATATCGGTAAAACTGATGCGATTATGCCTCAAAGAGAACAAATTCCTGGAGAATATTATAAATCAGGAAACAGAATCAGAGTATTCGTGCTTAACGTAAAAGAAACAAGCAGACTTCCTCAAGTTATTGTTTCACACGCACACGCTGAAATTGTAAGAGAATTATTTGAACTTGAAGTTCCTGAAATTGAAGATAATATTGTTGAAATCAAATCTATCGCTCGTGAAGCTGGTTTTAGAACAAAATTAGCTGTTTGGTCAAATGACCCTGAAGTAGATAGTGTTGGAGCTTGTATCGGACCTCGTGGTAGCCGTATTCAAACAATTGTTAGTGAATTAAAGAATGAAAAAATCGATATCGTAAGATGGTCAGAAGATCCAGTTGAATATATTGTAAATGCACTATCTCCAGCTAGAGTTGTTTCTGTAGATATTATGGCAGATGATGACGAATCAAAAGAAGCTATGGTTGTAGTTCCTGATGATCAATTATCATTAGCTATCGGTCGTGACGGTCAAAATGTTAGATTGGCTCACAAATTGACTCACTGGAAAATAGATATCAAGAACGTTTCTCAAATGGAACAAGCTGAAGCTGAAAACCTTCAATCTTATGCAGAGGAAGATGCTCAAAATGAAGAATCATTAGAAGAAGAAGTGGTTGATAATTCTGAAATTGAAGAAGAAATCGCAGAAGAAATGAATCAACAAGCTTTAGATGATGAAGATTTTGCACAAGAGGCTGCTGCACAAGAAGTTGCTGCAGAAGAAACACCTGAAGAAGTTGCTGAGGAAGTTGTGGAAGAAATGACAGAAGAATAAGTTAATTAAATTTAATAATATTTTAGAATAAAAGTCATCATAAATGGTGGCTTTTATTTTTGGCAAATAATATACAAAAAATAAGAGTAACTTATATTTTAAGTTACTCAACATAATTTCCCACAATAATATCTTTTTTAATCGACGAATGTAATTCTACCTGTCTCATTAATATTAATTGGCTTGTTTTGACGTTTTACATAGTCAGATACCAATTTATCTTTATCAAAATCAAAGATTTTTTCTTCTTTTCCTCTATAATCAAAAGATTTAACTTTATCGCCACCCATAAGTACAAATGAATCAGCCGCTAATTTATAAATTTTATTAGAATCAGGTTTATCTATATTGATAGGATGTTCTTTACCTTCCCTGTCAACAAAAGACATATTCTTCAAATCTCCAGTTGATTTACTTACAGTATATTTAAGACCTGACGCATCTAGTATTCCAGGTTTATTACTTAAGTTAGTTAAACTCTTACAAGTAAATTTGAATCCATCAACTAAATCTTTTTCCGTAACATTAACCAATTCCATTTTGTTATTAAAAGGAGAAAGCATTTTAGCATCAAGTTTTGTAAAAGGGCCTTTTTCAAATTCAGATCTCAAATTTGAAGAATTAAGAATTCCAATATCTGCACCTAGTTCATTCTTCATAGCGTCACAAACGAAATTTGCTTGAGCACTTTCTTCAGTTAGCTGGTTTTTAGGTCTTGGAAGAACAGATTCAATCACACCCAATGGTTGACTATCTCCAAACTCTGATTCTAAAATTTTTGTATAGATTAAATTAGGTTTATAATTTTCAGTTGGAATAACATTGTTTTGTACAGAAGTTAAAACACCTGTTTGTTTATTAAATTCTATGTTTAATTCACCAAAATTATAACCATCTTTACCTGCTTGAGTTATTACAACAGGGTCTCCTGATTTAGATGCAAATAAATTTTTACCTTTTTCTACGCCCTTGACTAAGTCGTGAGAATGACCACCAATAATAACATCAATACCATCCGTTTTTTGAGCCATTTCCTGATCTCTCTTAAACCCATTATGAGATAACAAGAAAATTTTATTTATACCTTGTTTTTTTAACTTATCAACTTCACCTTGCACATCTTGTACAGTTTTGTCCATATTATCAACTTTACAGTCTGTATACCATTCTGGGTGATTGTATCTTGCCTCTAAATCGACAGGAACGACACCAATAACCCCACATTTTTCACCTTTTATATCTTGCACATATGAATTTACAAATTTATGATTAATTTGTGCCCTTTTTTCTTGAGGGATATCTTGAGTAGATTCTGGATATTGTCTATAATTAACATTTACAAATTTTGTTTTAAGTGGAGCAGTTGTATCCATAAAACTTTTTTGACTTGCATCTATTTCGTGATTTCCAATAGCAGATGCCTCAATATTTGCAAGATTCAAATATTTAACAACCGCTTTGTTCAACATCGAATTTCTATCATCACCCAACAAAATATCACCAGCAGAGAAACGAACATCACAATCTTGAAGAGGAACAATAGTTCTTTCCATTTTTGTTAATTGCCCGTGAAAATCATTTATATACCCAACTTTCATTTTTACAGTTGGATTTGGTTGAGAGAATGTAGGAGGTGTAGTCACCGTAGTTTTGACGAATGAATCTAATCCTGTTGTCGATACATTACTTGGCAAAACAGTTTGACTATTCTGCCGAAAAGCTACATCCTTGCAAGAACGCTTATTTGTCTTATTAAATGAGAAATTATTAAAGTTTATCATACATCACCTGTTTAAATAAAGTCCTATATCGTTTTTTTTTGCTAGCATAAAGAACTTTATTAAAAATTCTTTACACAGATAATTTTTTTAATGTCTCTCTCAGCAACTCCTCAGAATTATCACTGTCAGATAATTTAGGACTTACTATCGTTATTGCACATTTTATCTCATCATACTCATATCCAAGAGATTGAAGGACTGAAATCGTT
>Ga0302286_10000771_pt1 | contig 25064 bp, 22 predicted proteins | sample III_Fen_E2_3_FD_198765 | JGI IMG/M metagenome (GOLD analysis project Ga0302286, IMG submission 198765) | Peat permafrost microbial communities from Stordalen Mire near Abisko, Sweden - III_Fen_E2_3 | ecosystem: Environmental > Terrestrial > Soil > Wetlands > Permafrost | place: Sweden: Abisko...
AATAACATGCCATCCGAAATAGCAACAATTGCGGTTAACTTTTCAAAAGAACGTTTCCGCGATCAGGCATGGTTAGATCATACCCGAGAGCCGTGGAAACCGTTAAAATATAAACGTAAGGGCAAAACTCGTAGCCAACATATTCAAGTTGCTAGTGGACGCTTAAAACGAAGTATCCGTAAAGTTTTAGTCTCTCCCGATCTAATAATAATAGGTACAGATGTCCCGTATGCTAAAGCTTTAAACGATGGATTTAAAGGAACGGTACATCAAAACGTTCGTAGTTATACACGGGCAAAAACAAAACTTGGTGTTACAGGTCGCAAATCATTGAAACGAAGTACCCGTATCGAATTTGGCCGTGTTCGTACCGGTTCAACAATTGTCCGTGCGCACAAGCGAACTATTCATCAGAACATTCCTGCCAGACCATTCATCCGCCAAAGCGAAGCTCTCGAACGTCGAATTTTCATGCACGTATTTTACAAATTTGAAGAAATATTAAAAAAATAAACCATGTTACAACCACTACTCAACCTATACACATTACTCGAGGATAACAGTTCTAAATTTACAACCAAAGATTTAGCACCTATATCATTCATCGACGTGTACCGTTCACAACCTTTGCAACCTGAGCTATACGAATACTTCGAATTACCTGCAATATTTGTCGACTATACCATAACTGGAAACGGTAAAAATCAACCACGTTCAATAACAATGACCCTTCATATTCTGGTTGATGATATGCCCGACACATCAAACATTTCAGAGCAAAAAAATGAAGGTTTTAATCGTTTTCTATACCTATTACTTATTCAGGAGATACTCGAAGGTAGCAAGCTTGGTAAAACAACACAATTAAAGTTTCTAAACGAGAGTTCTATCGATCTTCCTGTAGCCAATTATCACACCCAATCATATCAATTCGATGCTTATTTAGCCGATATGATAGCCGATGCAATCCAAGTAAAAGGCCAGTTTGAACGCTTGAATATTTACAAAAGCATCGTCAAAAACAGTTAGAAAATGGCAATTCAAAACACTCATTTTTGTTATCATTGCTAATATTTCAAAAGTGTTTACATTGATGATAACAAACCGTTATCTTTAGAAATTCAATGCAAACACTTTTGTTATCATTTTACTTTAATCCATATGGATACCAGTAAACAGCCATATTTAAAGGGAATTAGCGCGTTTTTTCACCGGCCTTTTACCACCTTTTATCCGGTTACAAAAATTTGCGCCCGTCCTGAAATGCTACTCTATCAACATTTTGCGCGTTCAATTAAATGTGTCTGTTTTGTTTTGCCCTTCAATGATTGTAATTTAAGCCATACAAGTATTTTATGATTTTTTATCAAAGTTCGTATTTGTGGAATTGAAAAAATGGAGCGAAACGCTGTTTTTCCAATCCGACCCAATCCGGAAGATTTAAACGTATCGGCAGTAGTAGGCAACCTGTTCTTTTGCTTTTACTTTGAAACGAATGTCTTTGGCTACAACAAAAGTTTCGTTTTTTGAGTAGGATTTCCATTCTGTTTCTCCGGGAAGCATTACCTCCAGAATTCCGCTGGTGATAGTCATATATTCAATGGTACTTGTGCCGAATTCGTACTCACCTGCTTCCATAACACCAATAGTAGCAATGCCTTCAGCGTTTTCAAGAGCTATTGATTTTACGGTTCCTCCAAAATATTCATTTACTTTTAGCATATCGGGTTGTTTTTAATTAATAATGAGATACCAAAAATACGCTTTGAAACGGATTTTTCAAGCTTTGTCAATTCCAGAATTCAGGTTTAATGGTTATTTCCTTAGTATCCCTTTTTATTGAACAGGATGTATCCAATATTAAACATGACAAATAGTTTGGTCTGGCTCTTGTCGTAATAGTTTGCCGATAAGCTTATTGGCCCCAGCGCTGATTGATAGACAAAAGCTCCTGTCCCCATAATTCGTATGCCTGGGAATTCTTTTCCACTATAGTAAGCCAGATGGTTACCGGTTTCAAGAATTTCATTGAATGGGGCAAAGCCATATACTTCGGCCCGGAAGTGTAACTGATCGGAAATGTTGAAAATTGTTTTGATGCCGGATGCAACATATTTATTCGCATGAAAATTATCCAAATAGATGGTTTTACTGTGGGGAATTGGATTAAATGACGGTGCTGCCAAAACTGTTGAAACGTAATTGGTAAATGGTTTTTTGTTACTGTAAACTCCTTCAGCCATTAATCCCAGCGAAAAATGTTTGCTGATATGGAAATATCGGTCGTAATTGCCCTTTAATAGGAAATACTGATGTCCATACTTTTCTACATTCGTATTAATTGAAGTTGTTCCCGGAATATTTTTCTCATTCCCGGAAATGTAACTTAGCGATAAGTTTGATGAGGTGCCTTCTGTGGGATACTGGATGTCGTTAAATGAATTCGACTGAATACAGGTACTTGCAGTCAATGCATCAAAATTGGTGTGATCGGGTGTGTCTGATACCTTGATTGATTGGTTCAGATAATATTCGTCGGAAGCCTGAGAATAAGAACCTCCAAAAGTTAGTTTTCCCCAAATATTAGCCGGGAAGCCCATTTCGACCCTGAAATTATTTTCGTCCTGAATGATGTATGGCGGACGGACATCTTCGAATACAAATTCAGTTGTTGAGGAATAATAGTTATAGCGGTTCATCGTGAAATTTCCGGATAAATAAAACGGAAGGTTTGTCGGAAAATCGATTCTGGCTCCCGTTTGAAAAGAACTGTAGAAACGTCCCAGATATATGTTGGAGCTAAGCGTGTAAGACCGTTCGTTGAAAAAGCGATAATCGCCGCTTAAAAATACCTGATTGATGGGGCGGCTGGAGATGTTTCCTCCGATTTTAATCTGCATCGGGTTATTTTCTTTTACGATCATGTTAAGATCAAAGTACCCGGTTTCGGGATTGTAGCATGAACTTGGACGTATTGATTTGATATGGCGGTCACTTACCAGCTTAAAGTATTCTTTTTTTAGTTCTTTTAAGTCAAATACGTTTTCATTGTTGTGTTTAATACTTTGGATGATGTATTTGCGCTGCATTGCATCTTCAACTCCTTCAACCTGAATGTTCTGAAAAATTAAGTTTGGCTTTTTCATGTTGAATTCATGTCTCTTTTTATCCAGATCAATAGGCCGGATTCGGCGGGCTATTCGTTGTTTGATAGTTTCCATGTTTTTCCATGCCGTTTCGTATCCGCTTTTTTCAATCTGGTCGATCTTTTTGAAGTCAAGTAGTCCGATGTTATTGAAGGTGGTTTCCATAAAGATTCCATCTTTCGGATCAATCTGATAATCTGTTTTGTGCATGATCATGTTTTCGATCTGCGCCATCACATTATCCGGATCAGGTTTTTCGGGGTTGTTGGCAACGTTGTGTCCAATGATAATGTCGGGATTAAACAGTTCTTTCATATTGTGAACCGGGAAGTTGTTTACGATTCCACCGTCAAATACGAGTGATCCATTGATCTCAATGGGCTTAAAATAAAGTGGAAATGTCATTGATGCACGAATTGCTTCGCCCAGGTCACCTTCGCGTAGTACCATTTCACGGTTGTTGTAAACATCTGTAGCAATACAGAAGAAGGGGATAAATAGTTTGTTGAAATTGTTTTTATTGATGGCTGTAACCGATGAGAACATTTCCATAAAAGCAAAATCCATTTGTTCTTCCGGAATCAGGTTAGTGGGAGGCATGATCTTTAGTTTGTCCTGCATCTTCTTTAGATCCAACTCAAGCCAGGTAGGTGTTGCCTCTGTTTTGCGGTAGTAATAGCGGTATTCTTCCTGTATTTTTCCGGTTGACCAAAATTTAAACTGTTCCGATTTAAACAGTTTTTCCATTTCATCGACAGAATAGCCTGCGGCATAAAGTCCGGCAACAATAGCGCCCATCGATGTTCCGGCAATATAATCAATTGGAATTCCATTTTCTTCCAGTGCTTTGATTACTGCCACATGGGCAAGACCTTTAGCTCCGCCTCCGCTCAAAACTAATCCTACCTTCTGGGCTGTAGCCGGTTGAAGGCAAAGGTAAATCAGGATCATGAGCAGGCCGATTCTTTTCATAGGTATTGTTAAGGTTCCACTTTATTTTTGAGTGAATGGAAACCTTCCCCGAGAATTTCGTGAGTATCCATCACCGTAATAAATGCATCCGGATCGATCTGGTTGATGTATTCTTCCAAAATAGCTACTTCGCGGCGGCTAACCACGGTGTAAATGACGTTCTTTTCTTCATTGGTATGCATGCCGACTCCCTTTAAATAAGTTCCTCCGCGTTCCAAATCAACCAATATTTTGTGTTTAATGAGCTCGTGCTGCCTGGAGATAATTACCAATGCTTTGTTATAATCGCTTCCTTCCAAAACGATATCGATGGCTTTGCCGGTAATATAAATTACAACCCAGGAATAAAGCGGAATTTGCCAGTCTTTAAATGCAACCAAACTGAGCAAAACGATGGTCGAATCAACGTAAATCATCAATTGGCCAAGTTGCATCCGGGTGTATTTAGCGATGATCATGGCTATAATATCCGATCCTCCGGAAGTTGCCCGGGCTTTGAAGATTAGTCCCAGACCAAAGCCAACCAAGACTCCGCCAAACACACATGAGAGCAGAATGTCGGGAACCAGAGGGGCATCGCCGTCAACACGAAGGTAGGTGATTGTATCCATAAAAACAGAGGATAAAACAAAGCCAACCACGGTTTTAATTCCGAATCGGGGGCCCAGAATTTTAATTCCGGCATAAGTCAATGGAATGTTAAGTATTAATCCAAACAATCCAATAGGAATACCATCCGGACAGAACGAAAACATTCCAACGGTCATATAATGTACCACAATGGCAATACCGTAAACTCCTCCGGGGACAATCCGATGAGGCGAAATGAAATATACAAAACCAACCGCCAGAATGAAGGAACCTATGACGATCAGACTGTAATCTTTAAACCATTTGAGGCTAAATATTTTATCGTTTGGAAGGAATGTCATGATAAAGAAGTATTTTGCTTTTTACAATTGACAAAAATGCAAAAAACAATTCATTTGCCAATCATAAAAAAAACATCTATTTCGTCTTTTATCAAACAGCATCCAAAGATGTCGGGAATTTCTTATTTTCTTCGGAGTCCTTCGTTCAGGTTTAAGGCAACCGAAACTACATTACTGGAACCAGCAAGATGATAGCGTCCGGATCCATAATTGAACTGGAATCTGGAAATACGAAATCCGAAGCCCCAGGAAAACCCTACAGTCGACATTTTTTCATTCATTTTTAACTCCTGCCTGATTTCGTGGTTATAGCCTGCCCGGATGGTGAAATTTGGAGACGGAAATAATTCAACTCCAAGAATCATATGACGCATGAGCTTTTGAGAAAAATTGTCTTTTTTAGTTGTAGTTATTGTGGAGTTATTCTTATTCGTACTTGCAAGATCCCATTTTTGAAGATGCTGCAAGGTTGCTGCAAAACGGATGGGCGCATGCTGAAGTTTTTGCGATATTCCGAACTGTAAATCGAATGGAATCGTTTCTTTTTCAGCCCCGTCGTAGTAAGTCGTGATTTGTGATCCAATATTACGGGCAACCAGTGATGTTACTGTTTGACGATTTCTGCTGAAATAGCTTATTCCCAGATCGGCAGCAATCCCAAATGATTGGTAGTTTTCCAACGAAGAATAAATTGGTTTGAGATTGATCCCGTATGTAAATTGCCTGTACTCGTTAGACCAGAGTATGTTTAAAGCATATTCAGCAGCACCGAATGTTGCTCCTGTTTTTTCGCCGGAAGCAAGAGCTTCTGTAAATTTTCCATAGTTGACGTAATGCATTCCAATAGCAAAGTTTCCGGGTAATGGTGTGCCAAACGAATAAGCCGCATATCCATAATTTACTCCTGCAAAATAGCCGACATAGTTTAGGGTTAGTAGATTTTGCATTTCTGGTCTCAGCAACGATGGGTTGTTGTATGAGACGTTAAGATCGAGCGAATCGTTTATCGCAATCTGATTTCCTCCCAAAGCTGCCATTCTAGCCGAGTTGGTCAGGCTTAGAAATTCGTAGGTGCTTTCTCCTCCAATCTGACCAAATGCCATTGGATAAATAAAAATCTGGAGAATAATCAGAATTAGTAGTTTGCGCATAATTGTCAGGATTCGGCTTTCATAATTACCGAACGTTAAAGTCCGGGTTTTAGTATTATTCTTAGTTTAATTGGCTGCTCAATTCTTCCGGTTTCGGAATGTCATTGAAATGGTATTTTTTCAGAATGGTTCCTTTTTTCAGAATAAGTAATCCCGGATTTGAGCGAATTGTGGTTTTTAATGTAATCTCATCAGTATTGAAAATATCAAACGAAACTCCATTTTCTTTCTTAAATGCATCGAAACTATCCGGCGAAGTTGCTGTCAGCATAATGAAATTGAGACCTTTGCTTTTAGCTTCTGCTGCAAGTTTAACCAGTTTTTTAATTCCTTCTTTATTGGCTTCCTGAAGTCGGTAGGCAACGGCAATGAAGGTGTGTTTTTCGTCGTACAGAAAGAAATCTTTAATGTCTTCGCCATTGGGCGTTTCTATCCTGAAATCGTGAATTGGAGGGGTGTATCCTTTTTGGATCAGCACGGCATCTTTCATTTTCACAAATTTCCAGTTTAGCGTATCCTTCCAGGGGTAATTAGCTTCGGTAAAATCCTTTTCGTCGCCCGTTTTAAGATTTTTGTAGATCATGTGGTTTTCATATTTCGCTTTTGGAGCTCCTTCAGGAATTTCCATTGCCTTGGGAATATTCACACCTACTTTGTACGGGCTAAAATCGAAGATGGGTAAATGGTTGTAGGAATAGAACACCAGTCCAAAATAAATGACCATGGTTGTGCCGGCCAGAATTGTTGGCAGAAGAGTCTGTTTGGCAGGTTCAAAGTTCTTACGCTGCACGAAAACAAAAATGGCAAGAGCCAGCAACACAATGTTTTTGTAAAAGGTTTGCCAGTTGGTTATGACCAGAGCATCGCCAAAACACCCGCAATCGGTAACCGGATTGGTTAGAGCAAGTACGAAGGTTAATCCGGTAAAAAAGATCATAAATGCCAGAGTAAACCAACTGAAGATCCGAAGCCGGTAGTTAAAAACCAGAGCAACTCCCATTGCAAATTCGGCAGCCGCCAGCAGAATACCTAGTGAAAATGCCAGCCCAATCATCCAGGGCATGTGAAAGGCATTGAAATAGTCAGTGAATTTGTAGGTCGATCCCAGCGGATCAATTCCTTTTACAAAACCAGAGAAAATAAAGGTTATCCCCAGTAAAATTCGGGCGATATGCTTGAACATAGCTACTCGTGTTTAAATTCAATCTTAATTAACGCAAAGACGGCATAATTGATCATATCGAGGTAATTGGCTTCAATTCCTTCCGAAATCAAAGTCTTTCCCAGATTATCTTCAATTTGTTTGGTTCGTTTAAGTTTCATCAGAATCAAATCGGTATATGAGCTCATTCGCATATTTCTCCAGGCTTCATCGTAATCATGATTTTTAGCCATCATGAGTTCTTTGGCCTCCTGAAAATGCTGAATATACATTGCCAGCGTTTCTTCGTGGGTAAAGTCGTCCGATTCGGATGTCCCTTTTTCGAGCTGAATAATTGCCATAATGCAATAGTTGATGATGCCAATATATTCAGACCGTACACCTTCATCGACTTTGCATATTCCTTTTTGTTCAATACTGCGAATTCGCTGTGCTTTAATGTAAATCTGATCGGTCATTGAACTGGGACGAAGAATTCTCCAGGCAATGCCATAATCCTTCATTTTCTTGGTAAATATGTCCTGGCAAATGCCAATTACGTGGTCGTATTGTTGATTTGTAGTATCCATGATTATGCTGTTTTGACGGGGCTAAAAGTATTAATTTAATATGTATTTTAATTGCATTTTATTTTACTTTTGTGAAACACATTAGTTTAAGATATTAAATCTTTAATCGTATGTTAATCACAACTACTGCTACGAAGTTCCTGAAACGCAAGAGCACCATTAATCTTAACGGACAAATTCTCGATCTGGCCAGACCTGTTGTAATGGGTATTTTGAATGTAACTCCGGATTCATTTTTTGATGGTGGAAAATACAAAACCGAAAAAAAAATTCTGAAACGTGCTGAAGAAATCTTGGAACAGGGTGGCGATATCATTGATATTGGTGCAGTTTCAACTCAGCCTGGCACTGAAGGAATATCGACCAAAGAAGAGATTGATCGTTTATATCCTGCAGTAAAGGCAATTCGGAAAGAATTTCCCAAAGCTTTTATTTCCATTGACACTTATCGTTCCTGGGTTGCGCTAAAGGTGATTGAAGATTGTGGCCCCTGTATTGTAAACGATATTTCAGGAGGACTTTTTGATATTCATATGTTTGATACTATAGGCAAACTGGAGGTGCCATATATTTTGATGCATATGCAGGGAACCCCGCTAAATATGCAGGAAGATCCGCATTATGAAGATATCATTCGCGAAATATCCATGTTCTTTACCGAGCAGGTGAAAAAGCTGACTAAGGCTGGAGTGAAAGATGTTATTTTGGATCCGGGTTTTGGATTCGGGAAAAACATCGATCATAACTACGAGCTGTTAAATCGGCTGGATTCATTTAAGGTATTTCAGTTACCCGTACTGGCTGGTGTATCCCGGAAGTCGATGATTTATAAATTGCTGTCCACGAATCCGGAGGAAGCGCTGAATGGGACAACGGTTGTTAATACGCTGGCATTAATGGGAGGTGCCGATATTTTGAGGGTTCACGATGTGCGTGAAGCTGTTGAGGCTGTCCGTATTTTGAATATGCTTCGTGCAGGACTGAAATGATTCTCGGGTGAGCACAGATTGCTAATTTGAAACGGTAACCGATGTGCCATTTTTGAGTCTTCACTTTTGCCTTTTTACTTTTACCTTTTTACTTTCTACTTTTGCCTTTTTACTTTTTACTTTTTGTCTATGACTTTATTTATCTCCATGCGGCTTTGGGACGTGATTGATATTCTGCTGGTAGCCTTGTTGCTTTACCAAATGTACCGGATTATCAAAGGGACTGTCGCATTCAGCATATTCATCGGTTTCTTTCTGGTGTATGTGTGCTGGTTGGTGATTAAAGCTATGAACATGGAATTGCTGGGAACCTTGATGGGGCAGTTTATTAGTGTCGGAGTGTTGGCTTTAATTGTTGTTTTTCAGCCTGAGATCAGGCGTTTTTTGCTGCTAATTGGAACCAACTACCAGCTGGGACGAAGTTTCGGACTTGAAAAGCTCTTTACTTCCGAGAAAATAAAACCGGCAACCAATTTGCATATTAAGGAAATTGTTAGGGCTTGTGAAAATTTGTCCCGGTCGAAAACCGGTGCTTTAATTATTATTCCAACCCGTTCAGAATTAAAAGAGATTATTCAATCTGGTGAAAAAATAAATGGACGAATTTCATCTGCTTTACTTGAGACTATCTTTTTTAAAAATACCCCACTTCACGATGGGGCTGTGGTTGTTTTGGGCAGTCGTATTGCAGCTGCACGTTGTATTTTACCCTTAACAGAACGCCATGACCTTGATCCAAATTTAGGGCTTCGTCACCGGGCTGCTTTAGGTATTTCGGAGGTGACCGATGCTATGGCTATTGTTGTTTCAGAAGAAACCGGAATGATTTCATTAGCTGTTTCCGGTGAATTAATGCATAAAATATCGGTGGTACAACTTACTACAGAACTCGAGAGAGTGATTGTGGCAGAGGCCTGATCGAACATTAATTAATCTCGGATAATATACCAGCGTTTCCGATTCATCTTCCTGATTTTACTACATTAAGCTGTGATTTAAATTTTCCAAATCTTCAAAAGGTCTCACTTGTTGGATCTTTTCTTTCTTCTACCTTTGCCTTTCAATAGAATCAGAATTTATCAGCTATGGAGAACCGGATTTGTAAACTCTTTGGGATCAACTATCCGATTATTGCCGGAGGAATGGTGTGGTGTAGCGGATGGCGTTTGGCTGCTGCCGTGAGTAAAAGTGGCGGACTTGGCCTGATTGGCGCGGGATCGATGCACCCGGAAGTGCTTCGCGAACACATTCAGAAAACTAAGCAGGCTACTGATAAGCCGTTTGGAGTGAATGTTCCGCTGTTTTATCCGGAACTGGATACGATTCTGAATATCATCGTTGAGGAAAAAGTCCCGATTGTATTTACTTCGGCTGGAAGTCCGAAAAAATATACCGCTTGGTTGAAAGAGCGTGGCATCGTGGTGGCTCATGTTATTGCCAGTTCGGCTTTTGCGCAGAAATGTGAGGAAGCGGGTGTCGATGCAATTGTGGCCGAAGGTTTTGAAGCCGGTGGACACAATGGAAAGGAAGAAACGACTACGATGACACTTATTCCTGCTGTTCGCAGGGCATGTTCGTTACCATTAATGGCAGCAGGGGGAATTGGATCGGGTGATGCAATGCTGGCTGCAATGGCGCTGGGGGCTGAAGGTGTTCAGATCGGATCGCTGTTTGCTGTTTCTGAAGAGTCGTCGGCTCATCGTGATTTTAAAAAACTGGTGCTTGGCTTGAACGAAGGCGACACCAAATTGGCATTGAAAAAGATCGGACCTGTTCGTCTGATTAAAAATGAATTTTTCCGGATTGTTAATACGATGGAGCAGGAAGGTGCAGATGCCGAAAGCCTGAAAGCTATTCTGGGCAAAGGACGTGCAAAATTGGGCATGTTCGAGGGCGATCTGGAAAAAGGAGAATTGGAGATTGGACAGGTCGCCTCTATCTTCCGCGAAATACTTCCGGTAGAGACCATCATGAAAAATCTAATTCAGGAATACCGGATGGCCAAGGAACGAATAAATACCAGCCCTTTTGAACTCTAGCCAGACTTTAACTTTTGCCTTTTAACTTTTTACTTTTGCCTTAAACCTTTTGCCTTTCCCTATGATACATTTCGAACGTACAAAATTAGCTAACGGCTTAACCGTCATTGTTCATCAGGATAAAACCACCCCGATGGTTGCTCTGGATGTTTGTTACAATGTTGGTTCGCGCGATGAACATCCCGACCGGACTGGTTTTGCTCATTTATTTGAGCATTTAATGTTTGGCGGGTCCAAGCATATTCCAACTTACGATGAAGCTTTGCAAAAGGCCGGAGGTGATAACAATGCCTATACGTCGAATGATCTTACGAATTACTATCTTACTTTACCCAAAAACAACCTCGAAACGGGATTCTGGTTAGAGTCTGACCGTATGCTGGAGCTGGCTTTTTCAAAGTCGAGTCTGGAGGTTCAGCGAAGTGTGGTGATCGAAGAATTTAAACAGCGCACTCTGAATCAGCCGTATGGCGATACCTGGGCATTGCTGCGGCAATTAGCTTATAAGGTGCATCCTTATCAGTGGCCGACGATTGGCCGTGAGATCAGTCATATTGAGAAGGCTACCATGCAACAGGTAAAAGACTTCTTTTATTCACATTATGCTCCTGATAATTCAGTGCTTGTGGTTACAGGCGATGTGGAATTCGATCAGGTACTGACTCTTGCAGAGCGTTGGTTTGGCCCGATTCCCAACCGGAATGTTAAGCCCCGGAATCTGCCGAAAGAACCGGTTCAGACCGAATTACGGGAACAAACGGTTTACCGAGACGTTCCTAACGATACGCTTTATCTGGCGTATCACATGTGCGACCGGCTAGATTCATCCTATTATGCGACCGACCTGATTTCTGATGTTCTTTCCAACGGAAATTCCTCGCGGATGTATGTCAATCTGGTTCAGAAGCAAAAGCTGTTTACCGAGTTGGACGCTTACCTTTCAGGCGATTTTGAGCCCGGCTTGTTTGTCGTTTCCGGAAAACCAAGCGACGGAGTCTCTTTGGAAACAGCCCGCGACGCAATTAATCAGGAACTTGACCGAATGAAGACAGAACTGGTTTCGGAATATGAACTTGAAAAAGTGAAAAATAAAGTTGAAGCGAATATTGTGTACGGCGAAATGAATTATCTGACGAAAGCGATGAACCTGGCCACGAACGAGATATTGGGCGATGCGGCAATGATTAATTCGCAGGTTGATTGTTACCGGGCGGTTACCTCCGAACAAATACAACATGTTGCCCGGCAACTGTTCCGTCCCGAAAATTGTTCAGTATTAAATTACATTGCTAAAAAGTAAGCCATGATTAATCGCTCTATACCACCTACCGTTAATCCTATTGAACACATAGATATTATCCAGGCTAATAAACGACTGCTTTCGAACGGGCTTCCGGTGTATTACCTGAATGCAGGTTCGCAGGATGTGGTTAAAGTTGATATTGTTTTTGAAGCCGGGACCTGGTTTCAGCCTCAAAATCTGATTGCCAGCATGTGCAATTCCATGCTCGAATGTGGTAGTGAAAACTATACTGCCGAAGAAATCGCCGAGAAATTCGACTATTACGGGGCTTATATCCAATTGGAGGTCGATCAGAATCAAGGGTTTGTAAATCTGGTAAGTCTCAGCAAATACCTGCCTGAAGTTCTTGCTGTAGTTGAGAATATGATTAAACGATCGGTGTTCCCGGAACACGAGCTGGAAGTGCTTATTGCCAAAAACAAGCAGAAATTTCTGTTCGAGAATGAGAAAGTACGCACCTTATGTCAGAAGAAATATACACAGGTGCTGTTTGGAAACGATCATCCGTATGCAATAACCAATACCCTGGAGGATTTTGACCGGTTTACCCGTGAAGATTTGCTTCAATTCTATAAGTCGTACTATAGTTCAGCAAATTGTCATATTATTGTTGCCGGAAAGGTGGATGAACCGGTTCTTGAACTCATCAATAATTGCTTTGGCGGAACCGACTGGAACCATGAAGTATTACAATCACCCGAATATTCCATTTGCCCGAATCCGGTAAAACGGCATTTTGTAGAAAAAGCCAATGGCATTCAGTCGGCTGTTCGGGTGGGTAAGTTCTGGGTACCCAAGTCGCACCCCGATTACCACGCTTTATCCATTTTACTGACCATCTTTGGTGGTTATTTTGGCTCGCGGTTAATGGCCAACATTCGCGAAGAAAAGGGCTATACCTACGGAATTGGTAGTTATTTACTCTCGCTGAAAGAAGCGAGTTATCTGATTATTCCTACGGAAGTTGGCAACGAGTTTGTTGAGCCGACCATTAAAGAGATTGAGTTTGAAATGCGTTGCTTACAAAATGAATTGGTGCCGGAAGATGAGCTTGAAACCGTTAAAAGCTATTTGCTGGGTGAGTTCCTCCGCGATTTTGATGGCCCTTTTGCCTTAGCCAGTAGTTTTAAATCCATCAACGACTTTGGTCTTGATTATTCGTTCTACGATAAATACCTTCAGGTTTTACGGCAGATTACACCTGCAGAACTCCTGCAACTGGCAAAAAAATACCTGAATCCGGAAGACTGTTATACGGTGGTGGCCGGAAGTGCCCAATAACTATTGCTCTTCGGAAAAATTATTACAAAGCGGCTGAATGTTGGATTAAATCCGGTGTTCAGCCGCTTTCTTGTTTATGACAAAAAATGGAAATAAATACAATCAAGGATTGTTTACATATAAGAAACTCGCTTATCTTTATAACACTTAATTGAATCATTTTTAGCGAATTTGTAAACGGAATATTTTAAATCATTATTCAAACTGATAATTATTTCATTAATGGAAGTAAACTTGAATTCAAGTATTCATAGTGATTTTGAAGGTTATAGTCATCTAATTAAGCTTTATCATGAAGCAAAAGCATCGAATGAAAAAAATATCAATTTTTCATTTTGTTATACCAAGTGGTTCGAAGCTAATCTATCAGCTGTTTTAGGTGCCATATTTGAATTGTTGCAAGATGAAGGAAAGAATGTTTTTGTTTCATCTATAAAACCAGTTATAAAAGATGTGTTAAAACGAAATTGTTTTATGGGAGAGTTTGGTGAAACAATAAGACCAGATTCAAAAAATACTATTGTTAGCTATAAGAAATTCAATCCTGCAGCAGATGATGCTTTCAAGAATTACATTAAGACAGAACTCCTCTCAAAACCAGATTTTCCAAAGCACAGTCCTTTGTTAGGTAAAAAGATAAACGAAAGTATATTTGAACTTTATGAAAATGCTCGAACACATGGTCGTTGCAAGCAGATACATACTTGTGGACAATATTATCCAAATAAAATACCCAAACGTCTTGATATTACGATTGTAGATATGGGGAAGACCATAAAAGCAAATGTAAATGAATTTTTGAACGAGAATTATACAGGTGCAGAGGCTATTGGTTGGGCATTAAAGTATGGTCATACTACTAAAACTGGTAATATTTCAGGAGGATTGGGACTTGATATTATTCAAGAGTTTATTAAGCATAATAATGGTAAAATCCAGATTATTTCATCTGACGGATATTGGGAGTTCAGAAAAGGAGAAACAAAAATGATGCTTTTTGATAATTTATTTCCAGGCACCATTGCTAATTTGGAGTTTAATCTCGATGACCCCAATATTTACCAATTGAAGGAAGAGATATCACTGGATGATATTTTTTAAGTATATTCGCAATCTGTAAAAAAATAAGATGGTACTTATAATCAAAGATATAATAAACGGAGATACTGCGGTTTCGACCGATGATGGGGATGTTGTATATCAAGAAATTGTAGCAATAATTAAGCAGGGGGAAATGGTTGAGCTTGATTTTTCAGGAATAAATATCATGACTACTGCATTTTTAAATGCTGCAATTGGTCAGTTATATAGCACGTTTACTAGTGAACAATTAAATAGTCTTTTGAAGCTTGTAAATGTTGCTGTTGACGATCGTATTTTATTCAAAAAGGTTATTGAAAGAGCCAAAGAATATTTTCAAAATAAAAAAGGTTTTGAAGATTCCGCAAATCGAGCTATTTATGGCAGCTAAAGTAATTGATATCAAAACTTATATTCCAAAATCTCAGGATATCTTCTTTTTCGACAATAATATCTGGATGTACTTGTTCTGTCCTCTTGGTAACTATAACAAGTCACATCAAAAACAGTATTCAATTTTTCTACAATGTGTTCGAACTTCACATAGTACCGTTTTTATCAATAGTATGGTACTATCTGAGTTTGCAAATCGCTATTTAAGAATGGATTTTGAGCAGTGGAAGAAGGATCCTGGAAATTATTATGCTGAATTCAAAAAAGATTACGTTGGTTCTTTACGTTACATAAGTATCATTGACGAAATCAAAATTCAGATCAATCAGATTATGAAATTTTGTGAAAAAACCTCTGATAATTTTAATGCTATTGATTTGAAAAATGTTTTCAATCATTTTCGTCAAATTGATTTCAATGACAGTTACTACATTGAGTTAGCAAAACTAAGTAAATGGAAAATTGTCACGGATGATCAGGATTTCATTAGATATACTGGCCATGATTTAGAAGTGATTACCTATCTAAATTAGGTTTCAATTAGAATCATTTTTTTATTCTTTCTTTATAATGCTTTTTAGTATGGTTTAAATTCAGGGAAGATCAGACATAGGGTAGAACCGACAAAACCTTGGTTCATGTTTAAACCGTTTTGTAAATTTAAACCACTGAGTTACAATCTCACTTCTAGCCGCTTACGGCATAAAGTAATCCGAGGAAACTTTGCTTGAAATGCTAACTAAAAGCTAAAGCATTTTAGCTTGCTCGGGACTTTTCTTTCCAATATTTTTCTTTTCCGCGCAACCATCCGCAAAGGCTTTCCATCTAATAGAAAAAAGAAACCGTCCGGGTAGGGGCGGTTTCTGGAAGTAATGCCGGAATGATCCGGCATTAATGTATAACGAACCAAAAGTATTTAAAAATGAAAAGCTTTAAAAAATTAGTTACAGGTATTTTATGTTTGTCTGTTGGTGTTTTTAGTATGGTATCTTGTGTCGATGATGATCCGGATCCATTAAATGCAGTAGTCGATGTGATTGTTCGGGATGTCAAAACGGATGCTGGGGTGAAATATGGTATTGTAGTTTATGCAACAGCAAATTACAACATTAAATCAGCAAAAATTACAGCTCCTGGAACAGGAGGCAAAGTGTATCAGCTAACCGCAAGTTCGGATAAACGTCAATTTGTATTTATTCCACAGGCGGCTGATTATGTTGCAGATATGCCGGTGAAAGGAGATTATACCTTTGAAATTGTTTCAGAAGGTAACGAAACGATAACAGGTAAAGATGCTGTTGGAGATGAAAAACTGGCTCCTATTGTGATTAAATCAGCAACAATGGCTTCTCAGAAACTAAAAACGACCTGGGATAAAGTTACAGGTGCTGATGCGTATATGGTAAGGTTTTATTCTGCTGATAAGTCTGAGATTTTGTTTGCATCATCATTTTTGGCTTCAGATAAGGTTGACTATGAATTTGGTGCTTCAACTTCGGGTTGGGCTACTGGAAAATCGCCGGTTGCAAATACCAATTATGTAGTTGAATTGGTTGGGCTAAAAGTTGAAACAGGAGTTACGCTGAACCAAAGCAACAACTTCCAGTTTATTACCTACGATTCGAAAACGATAAAATGGGAATAGGGATTCCTTACTTTTACTCTTAATGCAAAACCCGGTCAGTTTATTTGATCGGGTTTTTTTGTCTTTTTGAAATGATTGCTAATTCGCACTTTGGATTCACTGAATTTTGCTTCTGCTAAATCTGTTTCCATACTTTTGCTGCCGATTGGGATGGCAATGCCATAGATTGATTGGTGTAAACGATTGGCTTTCCTGATTTTCACTATTGTTCATCGATTTTCAATGTTAGATATTAAACAACAAGAAGTAAGCGAAGAAGGGTATAGTAAAAGGAGGATTAGGTTAGCTGTTGCGCTTGCTTATTTCTGTATGGGACTTTGTTTTGCCTCCTGGGCAAGTCGTATTCCCGACATTAAAACTGCACTTCATTTAAACGATGCTCTGTTTGGTAGTATTTTATTTGCCTTACCGGTAGGACAATTCTTAATGATGTCTTTTTCCGGTAAGCTGGTGACCCGCTACGGAAGTCATAAGATTTTACTCTTTGCTTTTCCAATGTACACCTTTTTTCTGAGCAATATAGGTCTGGTTCAGAATGGCTGGCAACTTGCAATTGCATTGTTCTTATTCGGACTTACTTCAAACTTATGCAATATCTCGGTTAATACTCAGGGTGTTGCTGCTGAACGGCTTTATCAGCGGCCTATTATGGCATCATTTCACGGAGGATGGAGCCTGGCCGGGTTTACCGGAGCATTGGTTGGTCTACTAATGATGAATTTAAAAGTGACTCCATACTTTCATTTCCTAACGGTAGCTGTGATTGTTTGGGCGATTCTGGGTGTGAATTACCGCTATCTGATTCGGACAAAGCCAACAGCCAACAGTGATGAGCCCCGGCGTAAGTTTTTATCCAAGCCGGATGCCGTTCTGGTGCAACTTGGAATCATCGGTTTTTGCAGTATGGCCAGCGAAGGCGCGATGTTCGATTGGAGCGGGGTTTATTTTAAAGATGTGGTTCATGCTCCGGCTTCATTGGTCATTTTGGGCTACACTTCTTTTATGATCATGATGGCCACTGGTCGGTTTGTTGCTGATTATTTGGTCTCGAAAATTGGACGGAAAAGCTTGTTGCAGATCTGCGGCGTGATGATTTCAACCGGACTATTTACCGCAGTTCTTTTCCCATATCTTATTTCATGCACATTTGCCTTTATGCTGGTTGGACTTGGTGTTTCAAGTATTGTACCAACGGTTTACAGTGCCGCCGGACGACATGGGAAAATTCCACCGGGAATTGCTTTGGCAACGGTATCGAGTGTGAGTTTCCTTGGTTTTTTGATGGGGCCACCACTGATAGGTTATATCTCGGCAGTTGCTGGTTTACGTTATTCGTTTGCGGTAATTGGAATATTTGGACTGGGAATATCTTTGCTGGTTTCCAGAATTCAGGCATTAAAAAATGAGGTTGTCTAAAAAGTAAGTAACTAGTTTTTACTTTTTAGACAACCTCATTTTCTATTTTCAAGAAGTATTATTTTACATCAGTCCAGTCATCAGTCCGGAAGGATGATACGGGGATTCCTTCAGTGTTGAAAAGATCGCCGACAATAAAATCTTTGAAAGCATAACGAACGGCAACGGGTTCAGAAACAGATGGACACATTAGCGTAATTCCTTCGGAAGTAAAGAATGCCTGAGCCGGGAAGAAACGTTTGGCAGCACTGGCTACTTCAAAGCAGGAGAGTTCTTTTCCATAGGAGGTTAAGCCATTGGGCGCATTGTTGAAAGTCAGTTTGATCAGACGGCCTTCGACTTTCATATCTTTCAAAACGGGACTTAATGCGTTCAGCCCTTTAACGCCATAAGTTTGGGTCAAAGCCAGCATGGCAAGTCGTTTTGATCCGGTTTCTTTGTGTGATGGATGGATACATTCTTTTTCGCCAATGTCCATGATACATGCCATTCCGATATTTGGAAGAGCAGTGGAAGCTTTCAGCTGGGCTTCACGCAGGTATGCCGAGTTTAATCCGGTGGAGCCGTAATCGAATGGTGCTATTTGCATAAAGTAAAACGGAAATTCACCGATTCCCCACAACGAACGCCAGTTCTCGATTAATCCGGGCATTAATTTCTGGTAGTCGGAAGCTTCGTTTCGGTTCGATTCTCCCTGGTACCAGATTGCTCCGCGCATACCATATCCCACAATGGGGTTTACCATGGCGTTGAATAAAACTGTTGGTATTTGGGGAGAAAGGTTTTCAACCGGTTTTTTATCGGGCATTTTGACGAACTCAAATTTCTTAAGTCCTTCTTCGCTAATCCAGGGTTCGATGCGGGTACCACCCCAGCTGGTGTTTATTAACCCAATCGGGACATTCAGGTACTTGTAAAGGTTTATACCGAAATAATAGGCAGTTGCACTAAATTCAGCTACGTTTTCCGGATCACAGGTTTTCCAGCTTCCGGTAAAATCGTTTTGTGGTTCCAGATTCGTTGCCCGTTTCACTGAAAATAATCGTATTTGTGGGTTCTGTGAATACAGAATGTCATTAGCACTTCCGATGATGGGTTGGTTGCGATAACCTTTCATGGGCATTTCCATATTTGATTGACCAGAACAGACCCAAACTTCACCAATAAGTACGTTACTTAGTTTGATTGTTTTTCCGTCGCTGATGGAAATTTCATAAGGTCCTCCTGCTGTTGGAGTTTTCACTTTTACCTTCCAGCTTCCGTCGCTTGATGCTTGGGTGGTATAAGTCTGGTGATTCCAGGTACAGCTTACCCTTACGGTCCCATTTTTGTCGGCAGTTCCCCAGATGGCAGCATCTGTTTGTTGTTGCAAAACCATATTGTTGCAGAAGATGGCTGGTAATTTGACTTCAGCCAGCAAATTGGAGTTGGTAATGGTCAGTAATAACAATACGACCAAAACCGAATAAATTGTTCGTTTCATTTTTGGTTTGTTTGATTGGTTTATTTTCCGGAAGTCCGGAGTTTGGGGATGCAAGGTAGCGGTTAATTGCGATTGACACAAGCAATTTTAACATTTCCAGTTTCATTGAGCTGTGTAATCTTTTTGTTACGATTTTCTTGTAGCTCAGATCAATTTGTTCTGGTTCTATGAATTTGCCTTTATTTTTGTTCGAAACGTAATTCGGAAATTTCAACTTAATAAGAATGGCAATCAGATACGGAGTAATCGGCACAGGAGCTTTGGGTGGTTTTTATGGAGGAATGCTGGTCCGGGCAGGGCAGGAGGTCCATTTTTTGTTTCGGAGCGATTATGAGCATGTTCGGGAAAATGGACTTCAGGTCGATTCCGTATTAGGCGATTTTCATTTGCCGAAGGTTAAAGCCTATTCAGATGTGGCACAGATGCCTGTTTGTGATGTTATTCTGGTTTGCATGAAAACAACAGGGAATCATTTGTTGCCCGGAATGATACGTCCGTTACTTCATTCAAAAACGGTAATTATCTTAATCCAGAATGGATTAGGACTGGAAAAAGATCTTGCCGATCAATTACCAGGTGTATCAATTGCCGGAGGTTTAGCATTTATCTGTTCCAATAAAGTTAGTGCTGGTCATATCCATCATCTCGATTACGGGAAGCTTACCATTGGATCGTACAATGTTTCGGATGTGAATATTCTGAAAACTGTTGTTGCTGACTTTCAAGCGGCGAGAGTACCTGCCGAACTATCTGAAAATTTACAATTTTCACGTTGGCAGAAATTGGTATGGAATATTCCTTTCAATGGAATGACCGTTGTGATGAATACGACAACCGATCGGTTGATGGCCAATGAACACACCCGCCAACTGGCCAAGGAAATGATGCTGGAAGTGATTCATGGAGCCAATCAGTGTGGTTATGCATTGTCCGAATCTTTTGCTCTGAAAATGATTGATATGACGCTTCAGATGACTCCTTATGCACCTAGTATGAAGCTGGACTATGATTACCATCGTCCGATGGAAATAGAGTACATCTATTCAAAACCAGTTCAAAATGCTGGCGCTGCCGGTTTTGTGATGCACAAGGTTGCAATGCTCGAAAAACAGTTGCAGTTTATTCAGGCGAATCAATAGCGGGAGTTAGGCTTTCCTGACAACTTTATTGGTATAGATTATTCGATTATTAGAAGTAATCCTGAGTACATATACGCCTGGCAGGAGTATGTTATTCCCGGAAAAGCGAAGCTCCGACTGACCATCTTGAAAAACAACATTTATCTTCCGGACTAATGAGCCTGCAGTGTTGAATAGTTCAATGTATCCTTCACAGCTTAATTTTGGTTGTAGTTTAATATTCAGATGATCGGTAAATGGGCATGGATATATAGATCCGGAATTGGATGTGAGATCGGATAGTCCATTCAAATCATATTTCCATTGCTGATCGAGAAAGGCCAATCGTTGGGTGATCCAGTCTTTCATCCATTTTATTTCCGATTCGTAGCTTGTTCCGATGTAATAATTTGGCCAGACGTATTGACCAAGAATAGGCCACTTTTGGAAATTTCGTACTTGTGCTTCGGCGAGCAGTGAGGTCAGACTATCGGTGACGAATTTAATACGTTGATCTGATAACTCTTTTTTGCGAAGTAAAGACCATCTTTTTTTTAGCTTTTCGACGTAGGATTGATCCTGCATTAGTTTATTCCACCAAAATGGAATTTGCCAGCTATCCGTTTCAAGGTATGCCTGATATTGGAATCCGCCTGGTTTCCAGCCATTGTAATAATTAGCATTCCCATATCCCAGGTTGAAATCCCATATCGGACCACAATGCAGTACATCGTTTCGCCCTTTGTACAAGTATGAACTCAAACGGTATCCATCAATGTTTTTTGATAACTCATTGATAATCATAAAATCAATACATGAGGTGTCGTTAAGGAATTCATGGTAGCTTCCTTCTCCTGAATACTTCCCTTGATAGATTGCATTTTCCATCTTTCGGACATACGATTGGATATACGTTTTCTGTGCAGTGGTAATATCTTCTTGTTTAGGGTAGTCATATAAATACATGGTATTCCCGAAATAATTGGAGTAATTGGATAGCCAGCCTTCTGTGTCTCCACCTGTTGTTTTGTCAATTTTAATGATGTATCCACCAGTTAAATTATCTCCGGAATTGTCGGTGGTCTGAAGTTTGGAAATGTTGACACGATTCTTGTTGCGTTTGATCTTTTCCATTAAAACATACACTCCCTGATATTGGTTGTTCAGGATTAGTTCAACATACCTGCAACGTGGTGCGTAATGCTTCAATGAAGCATCCAGAGTGTAGGTCATGACATCGCGGATCATCGTTTTGTCAGTATATAGGGCATAAAGAATCCAGTCGTTTTCTTTTGGTAGTCCCAGTAATGAAACGTCAACATCTACCAGATCATTTGATTTGGTTTCAAATCCATAACTTTTTTTGGGGAATTGCTGAGAGGAAGATCCTCTGATTTCAATTCCAATGTTGCCATTATAGCTATTAATTGGGTCTTTGATCGTATTTCGTGTGTTTGATCCATTCCAGATGATTCCCATTGTAGCAAATATCTTGGGATCATCGTTAATTGTTTGTTCGTTTGTGTTTATCAGAACAATAGGCAAGTTCGATGAGGTAAAGGAAACCTGAGAAAATGATTTGGATAGAAAAACTAATGATATCAGTGCTATAAAAGGAAGCTTAAGGTTTAGCGACATTGGGGTTTAGTTAGGTAAAGTAAAAAACAAAGCTTTCCGTTGTTCAGAAAGCTTTGTTCATATCGCAGTATTGTCTTAACTACAGTTCGCGAATCCAGATGTTACGGTAACGAACCGGATTGCCATGATCCTGAAGTACGATTGGGCCAGCTCCATGAGCTTTCACAAAATATTCAGGAACGCCGATGTATTCAGTTGGTCCACGTAATGCAACATGATTTTGAACAAGTACTCCATTGTGTAAAACTGTAACCGTTGGAGGTGTAAAGAATGTTCCATCGGGATTGAATCGGGGAGCAGTATAAATGATATCATAAACCTGCCATACGCCTGGAGCTTTACATGCATTTACCAGCGGGGCATATTGTTTGTAAAGACTTCCTGCCTGACCATTACGGTAGGTTCGGTTGTTGTAGTTGTCCAACACCTGAACTTCGTATAGTCCCTGAAGAAAAACTCCGCTATTACCGCGTCCCTGACTTTCACCAACAACTTCAATTGGGGAAGTCCATTCGATATGAAGTTGAAAATCGTTGAATTGACGTTTTGTTTTTATCACACCTGTACCTTTTACAACAGTAGCGCAACCATCAGCCACTTTCCAACCAGGTTCATTGCCTGCATCGTTGGTCCATTCTGCACTTAAATTGATTCCGTCGAAAAGAACGATTGCATCCGAAGGGGCATCCATTGGAGTTGCACCCGGAGTCACTACCCGAACTTCCGGATCCCAGATTTCAGTCATCTCCGGTTTCATGGGAAAATCTGTTCTTCCTTGAGCAAAACATGCAGCACAAGCTAAAACAGCCACTGCAGAAATTAAAATTTGTTTCATTTTACTTGGTTTTGGGTTAAAAATATTTGTTGTTTTTAGTCATTCATTGGAATTGGTGATCACAAGTCAAGCTCTTTCATGATCGAATCAATCTTTTCATCGGCGACTTTTTCAACGGCATCAAAATCAGCACGATTGGTAAGGTTCCCGGTTACTTCAAAGTAGAACTTGATTTTTGGTTCAGTTCCTGAAGGACGAACCGAAATTTTGGTGCCATCTTCGGTAAAGAATTGCAAAACATTGGAGGTCGATTTCTGATTGATTGCGGTTTCAGCACCAGTAAAAATGTTCTTTTCAATCAGTGATTGGTAGTCTTTGACCACTTTCAGTTTCGAACCGCCCAGCATTTGGGGAGGATTCGAACGGAAGTTAACCATCATTTGCTGAATCTCTTCAGCCCCGGTTTTTCCTTTGCGAACTACATATTTCATTTTTTCGCGCGAGAATCCGTACTCCATGTAAATGTCAAGAAGCATTTCGTACAAGGTTTTTCCCTGATCTTTTGCCCATGCAACAATTTCGGCCATTAATGCACATGACGAAACAGCATCTTTATCGCGTACGAAATCGGCTGGTAAGAATCCGAAACTTTCTTCGCCTCCGCCAATGTATTTTTTCTTTCCTTCCAGATCACGGATAACTTCGGCAATGTATTTAAATCCGGTAAATACATCGTAGTAATCAACCTTATTGCGTTCTGCAATTTTAGCAATCAGCTCTGTGGTTACAATCGTTTTAACAATAAACTCATTGCCGGTTAACTTACCACTTTCTTTACTTTTGCTGATGATGTAATAGATAAAAACCAAGGCTGTCTGATTTCCGTTCAGGATCGCAAATTCACCTTTATCATTTTTCGCAGCTACGCCAATTCGGTCGGCATCAGGATCGGAGGCCAATACTACATCGGCATCAACTTCAATGGCTTTGGCAATAGCCATTTCCATAGCAGCGGGTTCTTCCGGATTTGGAGAAACGACTGTTGGAAAATTACCACTGATAACATCCTGTTCCGGAACATGAATGATGTTGGTGAATCCGAAAGCTTTCAATGCAGCCGGGATCAAACGGACACCGGTTCCGTGAATAGGAGTGTAGACGATCTTAAGGTCTTTCTGTCGTTGAACAACTTCCGGAGATATGGAAACTGTTTTTACTTTTTCGAGAAAGAGCTTATCCATTTCACTGCCTAAAGCGATAATCAGTTTGGGGTCTCCATCAAATTTGATGTCTGAAACTTTTACCTTCGACACTTCTTCAATGATGTTTTCGTCATGAGGTGCAACAATCTGAGAACCATCGTTCCAATAGGCTTTGTAGCCGTTGTATTCTTTGGGATTGTGTGATGCAGTCAGGATAATTCCACTTTGGCAACCAAGTTCACGAACAGCAAAAGATAACTCCGGCGTTGGACGAAGATCGTCGAACAGGAAAACTTTAATGCCGTTGGCTGCAAAAATTTTGGCACTGGTTTCTGAATATAAGCGACTATTGTTCCGACAATCGTGGCCTATGGCAACCTTTATTTCAGCAAGATTGGCGAATTCTTTTTTTAAGTAATTGCTTAATCCCTGAGTTGCTGCACCTACCGTGTAGATATTCATCCGGTTCGAACCAGCTCCCATGATTCCGCGCAGTCCTCCGGTACCAAATTCGAGGTCGCGATAAAATGAATCGATCAATTCTGAAGGATCTTCATTGTCGAGCATCCGTCGTACATCGGCTTTCGTGGCTTCATCGTAAACATCAGTCAACCATTCAGCTGCTCTCTTTCTCACGTTTTCTAAAACTTCCTGATTTGTTGCCATCCTATAATTGTTTATTGATTATTGAATACTGATTATTGGATATTTGTCTTCATTAAATCAAAATATCCGGTCAAACTATCTCTAAAATGAGGGATTTTTAAGCC
>Ga0302286_10000773_pt1 | contig 25051 bp, 20 predicted proteins | sample III_Fen_E2_3_FD_198765 | JGI IMG/M metagenome (GOLD analysis project Ga0302286, IMG submission 198765) | Peat permafrost microbial communities from Stordalen Mire near Abisko, Sweden - III_Fen_E2_3 | ecosystem: Environmental > Terrestrial > Soil > Wetlands > Permafrost | place: Sweden: Abisko...
TCTTTTTTAAATACTTTCTTTAAATCCGACCATGAATGTGAGTTTCGTTCAAATCAAGGGATGATACTGTCATTTTGAAATCAAATTGACAATTATATTTGAACATTCAAAACAAAATCCTTATTTTTGTACGAATTATTAAACAATCCAACGTTCAACCAGTCCATTGATACAAATAATGAATCCAACCGATTGCACCTGTAAAGAAGAAATCCGAGAACAAATCGACCGAATCGACCAGGAAATCATAGCCCTTTTCGGGTTACGGTTTCAATATGTGAGTGAAATTGTAAAGTTTAAAACAGACCCTGAGAGTGTGGTGGCACAACACCGCAAAGACCATGTCATCAAGGTCCGCGGCGAATGGGCCGAAAAGCACGGGCTGGACAAAGATACTTTCGAACAGATATACCGGTTTCTGGTGGATCATAATATCGGGAAAGAACTGGAAATGCTGGAGAAAAAAGAACCCCAAACCCACAAAGGGACTTAAAAACCAGAGATATAGAAGGATATATTTTTTATAATAGAACAAATAACAACCAATACTAACTCAAAGCTCCCCTTTAGGGGTTGGGGGTCGTATTCATTTAAAATAAAAAGATGTACAAACAGGATATAAAAGTAATGGACTGCACCATTCGGGATGGTGGGCTGATGAACAAATGGCAATTCAGCGATGATTTTGTCAGGGGAGTATACAATGCGTGTGTGGAAGCTGGGATTGACTATATGGAAATCGGGTATCTGAGCAGTGAGAAAGCTTTTGACCGCAAGGAGATGGGACCCTGGAAATTCTGTCACCAGAAAGACCTGGAACGGATCGTGGGAAAGAATGAAACGAACCTGAAACTTTCGGCGATGGCGGATATTGGCCGTATCGAACTAACAGATATACCCATGGCAGCCGACAGCGCACTGGACATGATCCGGGTGGCATGTTATATCCATCAGGTAGACAAAGCTATCGCCCTGGCACATCACTGCATGGATAAGGGGTACGAAACGTGTATCAACCTGATGGCGGTATCTACTGTTGGGGAACTGGAACTGGATGAAGCGCTGAAAGATATTGCCAAATCGCGTGTCAAGGTGTTTTATGCCGTAGATAGCTTCGGGAGCATGTACATTGAATCCATTCAACATTTGGTTCGTAAATACATGACAGCCTTGCCGGGCAAGGAGATTGGAATCCATGCACACAATAACATGCAAATGGCCATGTCGAATACTTATACCGCCTTGATGGAAGGCTGCACTATGCTGGATGCCACCTTGCTGGGATTAGGCCGTGGAGCCGGTAATTGCCCAATAGAGATATTGATTGCCTTCCTGAAGAACCCGAAATACCGGCTATTGCCCTTGCTTCAAGTGATACAGGATTATATCCATCCCTTACAGCAGGAAATTGAATGGGGGTACCACATTCCTTACCTAATTTCAGGGGCTCTGAACGCACATCCCCGAAAGAGCATGGAATGGATGGAATCGGATCAGAAAAATGATTTCGTGACCTTTATGAAAGAAATGCACGATAACGAGATACTGGAGTAGATGACATCATCATGACTATTACCGACGGGGTGGCTTAAAGCCACCCCGTCGGTATTTATATAAGATTTCCGTGTAGATTGGAGGCTATTTATGAATACCTTTTTATTCTGCTTTCCGGGCAAATCAAAAGCAAATAGTCCGAGAATAATAGCGCTTATGTCAATTATTTGTGGTATATTTGTATGTTTTTTTAGATACTATCCAGTATTTAAAAATGGATTCACAACAGAACATCAACTAACTCGAAACAAACAACTTAGAATAGAATGAACGAAGTAGAAACAGCAAGAGCAACTGCCAGTGCCAATTATGGTGCCAGCAGCATTCAAGTGCTTGAAGGATTGGAAGCAGTGCGTAAACGCCCTGCCATGTACATTGGTGATATTGGGATAAAAGGATTACATCATTTAGTATACGAAGTGGTGGATAACTCCATCGATGAGGCTATGGCCGGATTTTGTAATAACATTCAGGTATTCATCAACGAAAATAATTCTATAACTGTTATTGATAATGGTCGTGGTATTCCGGTTGACATGCATGAAAAAGAAGGCAAGTCAGCATTGGAAGTCGTTATGACGGTACTTCATGCCGGAGGTAAATTTGACCATGGAAGTTATAAAGTTTCCGGTGGATTACATGGTGTGGGTGTATCGTGTGTGAATGCTCTTTCTACCCTGTTACACGTGGAGGTTTCACGTAACGGGAAATTATACATGCAGGAATACGAATGTGGAACTCCTAAATTCCCTGTAAAGGAAATCGGGACTTCTGTTACAAACGGAACACTGACTACATTCCTACCTGATAATACTATTTTCATTGAATCAGTTTACAAATGGGATATCCTGGCAAACCGCCTGAGGGAATTATCATTCCTGAATGCAGGGATCACCCTTTCGTTGACTGACAAAAGAGTTCTGAATGAAGACGGAACTTTCAAATCGGAGATCTTTCATTCCACCGAAGGATTAAAGGAATTTGTGGAATACATTGACGAAGCCCGCGAACCACTGATTGAAAACATCATTCATATTTCAACCGAGAAAAACGGAATACCGGTAGAGATTGCCATGACCTACAATACGTCATATAACGAGAATGTACACTCATACGTCAACAATATCAACACCATTGAAGGTGGAACACACCTTGCAGGTTTTCGTCGCGGATTAACCCGTACTTTAAAGAAATATGCAGAGGACAGCAAATTACTCGAAAAGCTGAAAATTGAGATCAGTGGGGATGACTTCCGTGAAGGACTGACTGCCGTCATCTCGATAAAAGTTCAGGAACCTCAATTTGAAGGCCAGACGAAAACCAAACTTGGAAACAACGAAGTCATGGGTTCGGTAGATATGGCTGTTGGGGAAGCCTTGGGAAATTACCTGGAAGAAAATCCAAAAGCAGCCCGTATCATTGTAGAGAAAGTAATACTTGCAGCAACAGCCCGTTATGCAGCCCGTAAGGCCCGTGAAATGGTGCAACGTAAGTCACCACTTTCCGGAGGTGGTTTACCCGGGAAACTGGCCGATTGCGCCGATAAAGATCCTGAGAAATGCGAATTATTCCTTGTCGAAGGGGATTCGGCAGGTGGAACAGCCAAACAAGGCCGTAGCCGTCAATACCAGGCTATTCTGCCTTTGCGTGGTAAGATTCTGAATGTGGAGAAAGCTATGCCACATAAAGTACTTGAAAGTGAAGAAATACGCAATATATATACTGCTTTAGGCGTTACTATTGGTACAGAAGATGACAGCAAGGCGCTGAACATAAAAAAACTCAGGTACCATAAGATCATTATCATGACCGATGCTGATGTGGATGGTAGCCACATTGCAACTTTGATCATGACTTTCTTCTTCCGTCACATGAAAGAATTGATAGAACAGGGATATTTGTACATTGCTACTCCCCCACTCTATTTATGTAAAAAAGGGAAAGTGGAAGAATATTGCTGGACAGATGGACAACGTCAGGCCTTTATTGAAAAATACGGTGGCGGTGCAGAAGGCGGAATTCACACTCAACGTTATAAAGGTTTGGGAGAAATGAACGAAACCCAGTTATGGGATACAACCATGAATCCGGAACATCGTACCTTGCGTCAGGTAAATATTGAAAATGCAGCAGAAGCCGATCATGTATTTTCCATGCTAATGGGTGATGATGTAGCTCCACGACGTCAGTTTATTGAACAAAACGCAACTTACGCGAAGATTGACGCTTAAGGAAATGGACAAAGGTCCTTTGACTTTAGACATTTGACCTTAGACTTTTTAAAAGAATGAATATAGCCGTTTTCTGTTCTTCAAGCAATCTAATTGCCGACCACTATAAAAAGACAGCCTTTCGCCTGGGAGAAAGGATTGCCGAGGGGGGAAATAAGCTTATATACGGAGGAGCAACGGGAGGATTGATGGATGCTGTGGCAGAAGGTGCTCAAAGTAAACAGGGTGAAATCATCGGAGTCATTTCGCAGGCAATTATAAATATGAATCGCCAAAGCAGCTTGCCTACCGAACTTATCACGGTTGAAACCCTAAGCGACCGGAAGGTACAAATGAAAACACTGACCGATGTGTTTGTGGTACTTCCGGGGAGCTATGGTACTTTAGATGAAATGTTGGATATTGTCACCTCCGGGATTGTCGGGGAACATAGAAAGCCATTGATACTGGTAAATCAGGGAGGTTTTTATGATCAATTTCTGAGCCAAATAGATGTAATGCGCAGTGAATTGTTTATTCCTGCCGAGGAAAAATACAAACCACTGATTGCCCGTGATATTAATCATTGTATGGAGTTAATAAATTTGTCAACTAAAAACTCATAATTTAATTGCATTATGAATCTTTTTTGGAAAAAACTATTTGGAGGAATAACTTCTACCGCAAAACTTGAAAAAGACGAAGCTGACCTTATAAAAGCAATGCATCGTTATGCCGAAGTAGAGAAATCGGTAGAACTGGTTGAATATAAGAAGTTGTTTCATCTGGTAAAATCGGCGACATTTCAGGAGAATAAAAAGATTCTGAAACACCGCAAGTACAAGGATACTGAAGAGTACAGGAATACCCGGAAGTGTAAAAAGCTTCAAAATACGCCAGCCATCCGCTTGTATTATCAGACTCTTGAATCAGAAGCCTTAAAGCAACATCTTCAATTCAAGACAACACCCGAGTATGAATTGCTGGGGGACAAGAAAAAGGTTAAAGAATCGGACACCCTGAAGAAATTCAAACAATTCGAACATTCGAACACTTATAAAACCTATGTTCGTTTTCATGATTCGTATATCATCAAGGAATTTGAACTATTAAAGACAAAAGTAGCATCCCCGGAATTTAAAAAAGCGAATGACTTTTGGGTCAATGAAAACCGTTGGCAGTCCACTCCTGAATTTGCACAACAAGAACGGTTTTATGAACTTGCCAAGAACCCGGATATCATTTTTTACGAAAATGAAAAGCCACAACGCTTTGAAAAACAACGGACTCTGACCAGCTCTTTTCAAGATGAATTTGATTGGAATACATTGGACAAATCACATTGGAATTTCGGATTCCATTACCAAAGTGATAAACTGATTGGGAATCATTCATTCAGCAATGAAAAGCAGGCAAACCATGAAGGAAAAAATTTATCGGTTGTAGGCGGGATTCTAAAACTTGTCACGAAACGTGAGAAAGTAAAATCACGTGCCTGGGATATTTCCAAGGGATTCATTGAAAAAGAATTCAATTATACATCAGATGTTCTTCAGACGGCAGATTCCTTCCGTCAAAAAGAAGGTATGTTTCGGGCTAAACTGAGATGTACAGGTAATGTTCAACATGCATTCTGGTTAGGATCCGAAAGCAAATTACCCCATATCAACATATTTCATTTTAATGGGAAAGCAATCACAATGGGTATTGCGATTAAGAATGTGGTCGATGGGATCCAAATTAAAGGATTAAGTCCCGGGCAATTTTACATATACACTTTTATCTGGACAAAAAAAGAATTAATCTGGATGATAAACAACCTGGAGGTTTATCGAACAGTCGGTAATATTCCAACGGAAGCTATGTATCTTGCTTTCAATTCATTTATTTCACAAAAACAGAAAGGCGATACCGGAATTCTTGAAGTAGATTGGGTCCGGGCTTATACTATTGCTTAATTAAATTGAACTTTTAATGATCAACGATACGTGCAAAATAAATGTTCTTAATCGCTTTGATATAGGTGGGAATAGCCGGTTTGTATTGATAGCCGGCCCTTGTGCCATTGAAACAGAAGCGATGACCATGGAAGTGGCAGGAGCACTTAAAGAAATTTGTGAAGAACTACAGATCCACTTAATTTTTAAATCCTCATTCGACAAAGCCAACCGATCATCAGTCAAATCACCACGTGGTGTCGGGCTGGAACATGGGCTGCAGATCCTGCAACGCGTCAAGACAGAACTAAACTTACCGATTGTTACTGATGTTCACGAAACCTGGCAATGTGCAGAAGTAGCCAAAGTGGCTGACATGCTTCAAATTCCTGCTTTTCTTTCGCGTCAGACAGACTTGTTAGTCGCAGCAGCGAAAACAGGAAAGATTGTCAATGTAAAAAAAGGACAGTTCATGGCTCCATGGGACATGAAAAATGTCATCGACAAGTTACGCGATTCGGGGAATGAAAATATTTTGCTTTGCGAACGTGGTTCCAGCTTTGGATACAATAATCTGGTGGTAGATATGACCGGGTTGGTAGAAATGAGAAGCTATGGTTTCCCGGTAGTATTTGATGCAACCCATTCAGTACAAAAACCGGGTGGACAGGGAACATCAACAGGTGGTAACCGGGAAATGGTACCGTATCTGATGCGTGCTGCCCTAGCGATAGGGGTAGATGCAATTTTCGCCGAAGTACATCCCGATCCGGAACATGCATTCTCTGATGGGCCCAACCAGCTGTATTTATCCGATATCCGTGAAATATTACAACAAGCTATCGCCATCGACAATATTACAAAAAATATTTCGACCGGTTACACCCTTGAAACACGAAACGCGGAACACGAAACGCTGAACATCAAACATCAAACATTAAACATCAAAGTCTTACTAACGGATGTAGATGGGGTAATGACAGATTCAGGCATGTATTATTCGGAAGCAGGAGATGAATTAAAAAAATTCAATGCACATGATGGTATGGGACTTCAACTGATCCGTCAGAAAGGAATAAAAACCGGGATTATCACCTCGGAAGATACTAAACTCGTGGAACGTCGTTTTCAGAAGTTGAAGCTTGATTATTTATACCAGGGTAAACGGGATGGTGGAAAGTTGTCTGCTGTTAAAGAAATTTGTGAAAAGGAGGGTATTACACTTGCCAATGTAGCTTATATCGGGGATGATGTGAATTGTTTTGAATTACTCTCCTCGGTAGGGTTAGCAGCTTGTCCTGCTGATGCCGTTGATACGATTAAGGATATTCCCGGCATCATACAAATGAAGATAAAAGGAGGGAAAGGCTGTGTCAGGGAATTTGTGGAAATGATTATGACAAAATACTGATGAAATAAAATACAAAATGGATTTTAGAGAACGAAGCAAAGAGATATTCAAACTTGAAATTGCGGAACTAGAGAAGCTGGCCGAAAAGATCGGACCTGAAATGAATGAAGTAGTGGAAAAGATATACACCTCGAAGGGCAAATTAGTAATTATGGGTGTAGGCAAGACCGGTATTATCGGTCATAAAATATCTTCATCGCTGGCTTCCACAGGTACACCTTCAATTTTTGTGAATGCTGCTGAAGCGATGCATGGTGATTTGGGGATGGTCAGCAAAAACGATATTGTTCTCCTGATATCCAACAGCGGAAGTTCATCAGAAATACTGAATGTTATTGCACCCTTAAAAAAGATAGGTTGCTCGCTGATTGCCATGACCGGGAATCCTAAATCAGCCTTGGCCAACGAAGTCACGCTAGTACTGAACGTAAATGTATCAAAGGAGGCATGTCCTCTGGGGTTAGCCCCTACAACTTCCACAACAGCCACCTTGGTTATGGGTGATGCCCTGACGATATGTCTTATGGAACGACGTGGGTTTAAAGCAGAGAACTATGCATTATACCATCCCGGTGGGGCATTGGGCAGACGATTAATTTCACAGGTAAAAGATGAGATGTTTACAGACATACCTAAAGTTTATGAAACAACACTGTTTAAAGACATTATCTATGAAGTAAGCAATAAACGCCTTGGTATGACCATGGTGTACAACAAAAACGAACAAGCCATTGGAATCATAACCGACGGTGATATACGGCGTGCCATTCAACGCTATGATGAAATAAAGCCATTAACAGCAGTAGATTTTATGACTCAAGGGTTCAAAAAAATTGAACAGGATGAATTGTTGACAGAAGCATTGGAAATGATGGATCTCAATAAAATAACAACTCTGACCGTTGTAGATAATACCGAGAAAGTGGTAGGGATACTATCCATACATAACATTATTGATTTTCGAAAACTGACACATTGAAATTTAAAAAAATATATATTGAAATAACCAATAGCTGCAATTTCGATTGCAGCTTTTGTTTTAAGACTACCCGGCCAAAGAAGTTTATGGCAGTGGAAGAATTCAGGCTGATTGTGGAGAAGATACGTCCCTTTACCAATTACATTTATCTGCATGTATTGGGCGAACCGCTTTTACATCCACAATTGGATGAAATACTTGATATAGCTGAAAAGAGCGGGTTAAATATCAACATCACCACGAATGGCAGTTTATTGGAGAGAAAAAAAGAAATTCTATTAAAACACTCTATTCGCCAAATCAATATTTCATTACACGATGCAGAAGAAAACATTCCAAAAGATAAGTGGAAAGAGTATTTACATTCGTCCCTTGAATTTGCAGCAGAGCAAGCCGCTAAGACCTATATCTGCCTGCGTTTATGGAACATGACTAATGAGAAAAGTGCAGAATTCAATGCCCTCTGCTTAACGAAAATCGGTGAAACATTTAACCTTTCGACTGAGTTGTTAGATAAGGAGACACTAGGAAACGGACTTAAACTATCGGATCATATATTCCTCCAACGTTCACCCCGCTTTGAATGGCCTGACGAGACACACACTGGCGAACAAACAAGAAAGACCTGTTATGCCCTTCGTGACCATATAGCCATATTATCCAATGGACAGGTAGTTCCCTGTTGCCTGGACGCAGATGCAAACATGATCCTGGGTAATATTTTTACAGAAGAACTGGCAGATATTCTGTATACCCAACGGGCAAAGGATATAAAACAAGGATTCGAACAACACAAAGTTGTGGAACCAATTTGCGCTACTTGTGGATTTTCAACTCTTTTATAATTCAGGCCGTTATGAATCAAATAATTGCATTTACATTAAACACCAACAATAATTTGGGTTGCTTCCCCGAATGTGTATTAATTGACAGCGATAATCAGAATAAGCCTTCTACAAGTTTTATAAAGATAACCCATCAAAACCTGCAACGGTATAAAAATCTGTTTGTAAGCAATGATGAACTATTGATTAACTGCTGTTTACAACTTGAAAAGGAAGTAATAGCATCAAAGATAAAAGATAAGAAAGTCAGTTCCTGGGAAAGTATGATTAAAAAATACTTTGAAGGTAACAACAATAATCCAGACATTCAATACATCAGGGATTATATCACGGATTACATTAACCAATACCTGAATACTTTTTTTGAAAACTTAGCAGATAAAAAGATCTATCTGCCGTTAGGGAGATTTCCATTTATGTGGAAACAATTGCAAGTCGAGTTGGAAATGCCTGAAGTTTTTTATTGCTTTAAAAAAAAGGAAGATGGATTATACTTTTCCTTAGACTTAAGCAGTAAGAATAGAAGTTTTGAACTCAACTCTGCTACACTGGTATCACGTAAAACGGCCCGGATATTGCTGGACAACAAGATTTACGAATTTGACAATGAAGTTGATGGAGCAAAATTAATTCCATTTCTCACGAAAGATGTCGTTCATATTCCACCACAGCATATTGAAGATTACCTACAGAAAATTGTAATCCCTTTAATTGCCACAGACAGGGTACTAACAGAAGGATTTAATATCGTCACCGTAAATGAATTAACCAAAACTATCTTTCGGGTAAAAGAAATTCCTGTATTGAAACAATCTATATTATTTGAAGAGAATCAACCCGTTACAGGAATAAAGGATTTAGTATTCGAATTGATCTTTGAATACCAGGATTTCTGTTATTGGGCCGGACGGACAAGTGCTTTAAACCGCCTGGATATGAACGGGGATACCATCTTGATTAACCATGTTGAACGGGATAAGCAGTTAGAAAAACAATACATTGAACATTTCAAAAAAATTGGAATCGAGTTAGACGGGAAAGTGAAGAGAATGCCCTATCTCGAAGGTGTAGACTGGTTAAATGAGCACTATAAAGAGATTGAAATGTTGGATGTTGAAATTCGTTTCGATAAAAAACAAAAGAGTTCACAACGTATATTTGTTGGAGAACGAACCATTTCAATTCAAATAGAAGAAAACAGGGATTGGTTTGATATAAAAGGTAAAGTCCATTTTGGAGAGTTTGAAGTGCCTTTTTTACAGGTTTTATATTATATCAAACAAAACAAATCTCAAATACTGCTGCCAAACGGTGAATATGCTCAAATTCCACAAGCCTGGTTTGAGGAATTTCGTTCACTTACAGAATTTTGCAAATTTGAGGATGGGAAAGCCTTTATTGCAAAACAGTTTTGTATATTAACTAGCGATCTTCACAGACTAGGAAAAGTAGAGTTTGCAGTAAAGGAAAACATGCGCCGTTTAATTGAAAATCAACTGGATGCTGACTTCAGTTTACCAAAGCATTTTCAGGGACAACTCCGGAATTATCAACTTGAAGGTTATAACTGGCTACGCTTATTGGATGAATTAGGTCTTGGTGGCTGCCTAGCTGATGATATGGGGTTGGGGAAAACCATCCAGGCGCTTTGTCTGCTTCAATGGATGAAAGAGAATGATCGGGGAACTTCGTTATTAGTAGTACCGACAAGCCTTGTCTATAACTGGCAACAAGAAGCTGCTACATTCTGTCCGGATTTAAAGGTTTATATTCATACCGGATTTGCCAGGGGTAAAGATGCGGGTTGCTTTGGGGAACCCGATTTACTTATCACAAGTTATGCAATATTGAGAAGAGATAAGGAACTTTTTCGTTCACTGAATTTCAATTATATTATTTTAGACGAGGCGCAGGCTATAAAGAATCCAAAATCAGATATTACACAGGTATGCTTCGAACTAAAGGCAAAAAGGTTTTTAACTTTAACGGGGACTCCCTTAGAAAATTCCATCACTGATTTATGGTCTCAGACTCATTTTATAAACAGAAACATGCTTGGCTCTGTCAACCATTTCACTAAAGCGTGTAAACTTCCAGAAAAACTGGAAATGTATCGAAAACTGATAAAGCCTTTTTTACTTCGCAGGAACAAAAGTGCTGTATTGACCGAATTACCTGAGAAAACAATCATTGTACAAAAGTGCTACATGAATGAATCACAACAGGAATTTTACCGTCAGACACGCAATAATTATCGTGACCGATTTTTGGAAGCCATGGGGAAGAACGAAAAGGTTAGTCCTGTCCTGTTATTGGAAGGATTATTAAGACTTCGACAGACAGCAAATCATCCCGTACTAGTGGATAAAGACTTTACAAATACTTCTGGAAAGTTTGAAACTGTAACACAAATGTTGGAAGACATAGTGCAGTCTGGAGAAAAAGTATTGGTATTCAGCTCCTTTGTTGAACATTTAAAATTATACAAAACATATCTGGATGACCGAAAGATTCCATATTGTTACTTAGATGGTAGCACTAAAGACCGCAAGGAACAGGTTGAAAGATTTCAGAAAGAAGATAATTGTCCTGTATTCTTACTTTCACTTAAAGCAGGAGGTGTAGGTCTAAATCTTACCCGGGCAAGTTATGTTTTTCTGCTAGACCCTTGGTGGAATCCAGCAGCTGAAGCACAGGCTTTTGACAGGGCACACCGAATTGGTCAACGGAACAAAGTATTCGTATACAAGTTTATAACCCAAAATACAATTGAGGAAAAGATACTGAAACTACAGGAAGAAAAAAGGAAACTATTCGATACAATGATAGAATCGGAAGCAGGAGTCTTCAAACAACTTGAAGTGAGTGAAATTATAAAGCTTATTGAATAAACTTAGCAAAATAGAAAGACCTATTTTATGCACTTTGTACATTAATAGGTCTTTTTTTTTCTAAGGATTCATCTACCGGAATACATTCAATTTAGAGTTTTTTTATGTGAAAGAGTAGTTATAATTTCAATCCATCTAACAATTGGATGTAAATTTCTAAGGCTTCTTCAATTTCCGTCAACAGGATATATTCGTCAGCAGTATGTGATCGGGAAGAGTTTCCCGGGCCCATTTTTAAACTGGGGAATGGCATTAAGGCCTGATCGGAAAGTGTCGGTGAACCGTAGATAATACGATTTAATTCTCGCCCACGTATTATCACAGGATGATTCAAGGGTGTTGCTGTTGAGCTTAACCGAGTAGATCGTGCCTTCACTTCGCAACCTACATGTTCGCGAATTTCAACCAGGAGTTCTTCATTAGAATAGAATTCATTGCTACGGACATCCACTACAAAAGTACACTTATCAGGAATGACATTATGTTGCGTCCCGGCATTAATTTGGGTGACTGTCATTTTAACCGGACCAAGAAGATCTGATTTCATTTTAAATTTATAGGTATGAAACCATTCAATGTCAGGCAAAGCCTTGTAGATTGCATTTTCTCCTTCATTTCTGGCTGCATGTCCGGATTGACCTGACACAATACAATCGAGCACCATCAATCCTTTTTCGGCTACTGCCATATTCATACCTGTAGGTTCGCCTACAATGGCAAAATCTATTTTTGGCAATTCAGCCAGCAAACTAACTATACCATTTTCGCCTGATATTTCTTCTTCCGAGGATACTGAAAATATCAAGTTATAACTTTGCTGTTGTCGTGTAAGATAGAAAAAAACATGTAGTAAACTGACTACGCTGGCTCCGGCATCATTGCTTCCTAAACCATATAATTTCCCATTTTCCACTGTTGGTAATAAAGGATCACGGGTCCAGCCGGAAACAGGTTTAACAGTATCGATATGTGAATTAAGCAATATGGTTTGTTTTGAAGAATCAAAACCCGGACTTAAAAGCCATACATTGTTTTTCTTGCGGGAAACTACATAACCATTCATCTCAATAAATCGTTCTATAAAATCAGCAGCTTCCTTTTCCTGTTTGCTAATGGAAGAAATTGCAATCAGTTGTTGAAGCAAAACAATCGCATCATTAGTCTCCTCTTCAAACTTCATACTAGTTGATTAATTTATTAGCTTTTAACCATGTCATAAGTAAATCCGGCCACTTATCTTCAGGAAGTCCTCGAACACGCATACCAAATCCATGACCTCCAACGTCATACTTGTGAAGCTCGGCAGGTACATTCATACGTTGTAATGATTGCAACATATTTTCGCTGTTTATTATTGGCACTGCTTTATCGTCAATACTATGAACAATAAAAGTAGGAGGAGTTTTTTTAGTCACCTGAAATTCATTTGAATAAAGTTTTACAAGTGCTTCAGAAGGGTTTTCACCTAACAAGTTTACACGTGAACCTTGATGAGTTATCTCTTTGTTCATTGTCACAACCGGATAGCAAAGGATCAAAAAGGATGGTCGATTGACTTTATTCGTAAAATGAGTTCCAACAGTTGAAGCTAAATGACCTCCTGCTGAGAATCCAATAATACCAATCTTAGACTTATTAATATTCCATTTACCGGCATTATCATGAATGATCTGGAAGGCAGTTTGGGCATCTGTCAAGGGAATTTGAGAATGTCCGTTTGGCATTCTGTAATAGAGTACAAAGGCAGAAATTCCAAATTTATTAAACCATTTTGCAATAGTGAATCCTTCCTTCTCTACTGAAATACCTGCGTAACCACCACCCGGACAAATGACTACAGCAGCTCCGGTAGCTATATCCTTGGGAGCAATGTATGCATACATGCGGGCATCAGTAATATTAGTCACAAAGTTGTTTTTGTCTTTAGCTTCAACTTCCGTTATTCCATTAGATTCTTTTGGACCATTCTTATAGAGCTGTATCTCTTCCTGGGCTGTTGTTGAGCCATAAATAGTCAATAAAAATAAAAGTGATAAAATGAATTGTTTCATGTTTTGAGTATTTTATTATTCAATTATTCTTGTTCCTTTTGCAAAGTGAATCTGATCTGCACGGGTTATTATCACTTGTTTAACTCCCGCCTTCAAAGCTTCAAATGAATTTTCAAGTTTTGGAATCATACCTCCTTGGATGATGCCCTCGGTTATATATTTTTCAAATAAAGAATGTGTGAGTTCTTTTATGACACTCTCATCATCTTGTTCATTCAGGAGAACTCCTTTTTTCTCAAAGCAATAGACAAGTGTGACTTCAAAGTTTTTTGCCAAGGCTTTGGCAGCTTCACCGGCAATAGTATCTGCATTGGTGTTTAGCAAATTACCTGCTTTATCATGAGTAAGCGGTGCCAAAACAGGTACAACTCCTTTCGAAATAAGATCAGCCAGGATATCAGCGTTCACTTCTTTCACATCTCCTACAAATCCATAATCTACATCCGTTACAGGACGTTTCTCGGAACGCATGTAGTTTAAATCGGCTCCTGTAAGTCCAAGGGCATTGACATGAATGGCTTGTAAGCCGGCTACGATATGTTTATTGACTAGTCCCCCATATACCATAGTGACTACTTTAAGCATCTCTTCATCGGTAATACGTCGTCCGTTTACCATTTGACTTTCAATGCCAAGCCTGGCGGCTAAGGCAGTAGCTGAACGACCTCCACCATGTACCAATACTTTGTACCCTTCAATTGTTGAAAAGTCGGAAAGCAATTGTTTCAAGCTGGAAGGTTCTTCTACTATTTTGCCACCAACCTTTACTATTGTCAGTTTTTCCATTATCGTCTATTTATCTTCTAAATTAGCAGAGAACTGCCAAGTTTTTACGAAATTATTCCAGGAAATTTTTATATATTAAAATTTAATCAGGGAGTGTATATCCTTCGCTCCATGCAAACGGTCTATTCCATTCAGAAAACCCAATTCAATCAAGAAACTCACATAGATCCCATTGTGAGTGAAATTATTCAATAAGCTCAACGCTGCACTGGCACTTCCTCCTGTTGCAAGTAGGTCATCATGCAATAATACAATATCCTCCGGTTCGATGGAATCCGTATGGATTTCAAGAGAGTCCTTCCCATATTCCAGGTCGTAATCAATCTTATATGTATCTGCAGGAAGCTTTCCGGGTTTTCGTAATAAAACAAATCCTGCATTGAGTTTATATGCAAGGATACTCCCCAATACAAAACCACGGCTCTCAACACCAACAACTTTGGTTATTCCTTTATCCTTATAATAATCATATAAGTTGTCTGCGATAAACTTCAGAACTTCCGCATCTTTCATTGCGGTTGTTATGTCTTTAAACAAAATCCCGGGTTTCGGGAAATCAGGAACATTCCTGATTGATGCGGCAACAGTTTCTAAATTCATGTTTTCAATTTTCAGGCACAATAGTTCACAAGAACAGGATGATTGTGCCAGGTATAATTATAAGCTTTCCAATAATCTTTTTATGACAACCTGAGCTGAAATCTCACGATTTGCAGCTTCAGGAACTACGAGTGATCGTGGTCCTTCTATGACTTCATCTGTCACAATCATATTCCTTCTAACAGGCAAACAATGCATAAAATAGGCATTATTAGTAACTGCCATCTGGCGATCACTGACTGTCCAGCTGCGATCAGTACTTAATATCTTTCCATAATTTGGGTCTTGATACGCAGCCCAGTTTTTAGCGTATATAAAATCAGCTCCTTCAAATGCTTTCATTTGATCGTATTCCACATGAGCTCCACGAACAAATTTCTCGGCTAATTCATATCCTTTGGGATGAGTAATCACAAAATCAACATCCGCATCATTCATAAAATCGGCAAATGAATTTGGGACTGCCTGAGGCAAAGCCTTAGGATGTGGTGCCCAGGTTAACACAACCTTTGGACGTGCTTTTTCTTTATACTCCTCAATGGTAATTAAATCGGCAAATGCCTGTAAAGGGTGTCCCGTTGCAGCTTCCATACTGAACACCGGCTTACCGGAATACTTTATAAACTGATTGATAATGGTTTCCTGATAATCATACTCTTTGCTTTCAAAATTTGCAAAAGCTCGAACTCCTATGACATCACAATAGCAAGCCATGACTGGGATTGCCTCCAGGATATGCTCGGGTTTATCCCCATCCATGATGACGCCACGTTCTGTTTCCAGTTTCCAGGCTCCCTGATTAATATCAAGCACCATAGTATTCATCCCCAAGTTCATTCCGGCTTTTTGGGTACTTAGTCGTGTCCGCAAACTGGAATTGAAAAAGACCATCAATAAGGTTTTGTTCTCACCGATATTCTTGTAACCAAAACGGTTCTTTTTAATTTCTAATGCCTCTTTCACTGCTTCCTGCAGGTTTCCAAGGTCTTTTACGCTTATATAATTTTTCATTTTATTTAATCAATTGAACTTGAAACATCAAGTAATCTTGAATAATTATTTGGGTTGCATGACTATTACTGGAATCAACATTTCTTCCAGTGAAATTCCACCATGTTGAAATGTATCCTTATAGTAACTGACATAATGATTGTAATTGTTCGGATAAGCAAAGAAACTGTCATTATATGCGAAAATATAGGTAGAGCTTACATTCGGACTTGGTAATCCTACTTTCGCAGGTTGGGTGATTTCAAACACCTCTTTTTTATTGTAACTAAGATTTTTGCCTACCTTATATCTCAAATTTACATTGGTATTCCTGTCCCCTATAACTTTAATAGCATTGTCCACCTGGATAGTACCATGATCGGTAGTAAAGACTACTTTATAACCATGCTGGGCGATGGCCTTGAAAAGTTCGTAAGTTGGTGAATGTTTAAACCACGAGAGTGTCAATGAACGGTATGCTTCGGCATCATTTGCTAGCTCACGCATCATCTTCGATTCAGTCCTGGCATGTGACAGCATGTCAATAAAGTTCAGCACACAAACATTTAATTGATTTCCATCAATACGTGGTAACTGATCAATTAACCGCTCACAGGAATTGGAATCGTTTATTTTATGATATGAAAAGGTATAATTTTTTCGATACCGTTGAAACATCGTTTGTAATAAATCTTTTTCATTCAGATTCTTGCCTTCTTCATCTTCTTCCTCTACCCAAAGGTCGGGGAACATCTGTTGTATTTGCAAGGGCATTAGGCCTGAGAAAATGGCATTCCGTGCATATTGGGTAGCCGTAGGAAGCAAACTGCAGTACAATTCCTCTTCATTAAACTGGAAAAACTCATTCAGCAATTCACGGATTACTTTCCATTGGTCATACCTGAAATTATCAACCAGTACAAAGAATACTTTTTCTCCATTATCGAGCAACGGAAATACCTTTGTTTTGAACAGATCCTGACTCATTAACGGACGACTATCCGGATGTTCGAACCAGTCCACATAATTCTTTCGTATAAATTTTGTAAACGTATTATTGGCTTCCGTTTTTTGCATCTTCAACATTTCATCCATTCCGTTGTCTGTCTCTGCTAGTTCCAGTTCCCAATAAACCAGTTTTTTATAGACTTCAACCCAATCCTCGTAAGTCAGGGAATCATTGATTTGCATGCCTATCCGGTTAAATGCCGATTGATAGGTAGTAGTTGTATGTTCGGTTACAATTTCTTTTTGATGTATGTTTTTCTTCAGAGTCATCAAGATCTGACTTGGGTTAACCGGTTTAGTCAGATAATCTGCAATCTTACTTCCGATAGCCATATTCATAATATTCTCTTCCTCACTCTTGGTAATCATTACCAAAGGTACAGTCGGGTCAATATCTTTTATCAGCGCAAGTGTTTCCAGACCACTCAACCCTGGCATGTTTTCATCCAGGAAAATAATATCAAATGATTCTTTTTGACATAATTCTACGGCATCTTTTCCGTTTGTGGCAGTCTTAACGTCATATCCTTTTTCTTCTAAAAAAAGGATGTATGGACGTAATAAATCCATTTCATCATCAACCCATAGTATGCGGTCTTTTCTCATAACAGGATATGTATTTATAGTTAGTTTTGGTACATTTTATTTTAAATAGTATTCTTTCATAAACTCAAAATACTGATTGAGGGCATTTTGTTGCATTAAAACATTCAGGTTTTTTTGAGAACCCAGTAAGTTGCGATAAGTTGATCCTTTTAAACCTTCAAACAGACTTTTCTCTTTTACCATCCTGATCAGATATGATTTAGCCACTTGTGCATCCGTCAAACTTCCTATAATGATTACCTGACGGTTATCAGTGGTTTCTAGCGAAACTTTCAGGTTCATGATCCCGTAATTTTTCGCATTATAAGCATTAATGGCTGCTTTAGTTTTTTCAAAATCTATTTTCCCTGACAAGATATAAATGGCTATGAAATGTGGCTCATTAGCCTTATATCCATACAACCCCTTAAACAATGGAATAACTTCTTGTTTCGGTTGAATGGCTGGAGCCGGCGCTATCACTTTCTCTTCTTTCCGGGTACCCTGTGTTGTTTCGGGTCCGCCTTTTACAGTTTTGCCCTGACTTTTTGTTATGTCTGGGGTTGGAACAGTTTTGCCGACAGGAGCATCTGCTGGTTTGACAATTTCTTTGTCACCGCTCCTGGTTATTGGTTTTTCGATTGATTTATTGACTGACGTATTTTCAATAGGCCGAACAGCTGCGATCTCTTCTGTTTTAGTTACTACCGGTTCAGTTTTTTGTTCTGTTTTTATAGATCCTGCATTTACAACATTTACCGGTTCAGTTTTAACAGCATTGTTTTTAGCCACCAACATTGCCTCTTGTTTCTTTATTGGTTTCTGTAGGGTTACCTGAACGGGTTGTTTTCTGACCGGTGGATTGACCTGAAATGCCAGATAATCTTTCAGACTAAATGTTGTTTTTAATAGTCCATAATTTTCTTCGGATATGATAACCTGTTGAACCCTTAAATCGTTCATTAGTTTTGTCAAAGTTGAATCGGAAGTTATGGAATTCTCATACCAGACAGCTTCGTCATAGGATTCAAAATTGGTTACCGACAAGGAATTATGAGTGCTGTCCATTTTATGTATGATTAAATCAAAATCTTTAATCATAAACCGGGAGAAATTAAAGGAAGCAATATTATAAAGCAACTTATTCATAGTTACAGGAGTCGCCTCGCTGATAAATAAGATTCGGTGTTTAGTCTTCTTGTCTGTCGAGAATTCCTGAGTACTGATTTCATTTATTTCAGTTTTGGTGTTTTCTTCACGCAGGGCAAGCAATGAGCCGCTCGAAGTTCCGGTCTTAGCTTCCTGTCCTTGTTTCATCAAGGCAAGGATATCTTTGGACATGGCACTTACATCACTCTGAGGGTAATTTTTCACCAGATCATTCAGGGCTGTGCTGAACTTATCCGTTGTTTCGCTTTTCCCGATACTTAAGGCATTCAGGAATAGAAACTTGGGCATCAGGGTTGATAACGGGAAATTCTGTTTTATATAGGCAACTTGCTTATAGACTGTTTTAAAATCACTTTGGTTGTATGCTTTATAGGTCAGGTTATAGATCGAATCCTGGATGGCATACATACTTTCCAGCTGTCCTGTATAGTCCGGTTGTGAAAGTATTTTCTTGTATTTTGAATTTGGATATTCCTGAATAAGTTTCTCCCGGTACAAATTTGCTTCGTTTTGATTACCTCCCCTGGTCTGCATCAGGTAAATATAAAAGTAGGCATCAGGGACACGTTTATCTGTATTAAACCGACGAATAAATTCTTCAAAGGTTTTGATGGACATAGGTATGTCTTCAATCTTATCTTTATAAATTTCTCCCATCGAAAACATGGCCGTGGCAATATCGGCTGTCGATTTTTCAATCTGTGCCGGAGTAACCGGTATTTGGTTTAAATAATATTCGGGTTTCTTTTTGTCTGAAATAGCTTTCGTTTTTGAAATGGTATCTGTCGAATCTTTAGCAATGCCTTTTGTTGTTTGTTCTTCAGCAAATATCGAAGTAGCCTTATTCGTTCTTCTCCAGTTATCTTCCAATTTGCGTTTTCCCCATTTCTTTATAAAACCAGATATACCATTTCGCATAACATCCATATTATAAAAATACCAGTCCCCACTACCGGAAGAGCCTCCTATTGGAGGTAAATTGGTAAAATTATCTTCTGCATTATTAATCTCGGCCTGTTTATCATTCAGATCTTTCTCTGCTGCGGCTTTCTCGTCAGCATTCAATTTCTCAATCAACTTATTTATGACTTCAAGTCTCTTACTTTCGGACATGGCCGATAACTTTTGAAGACTGTCCTGCAGAATCACGATATCGTTTTGAGTCACCAATTCACTCAACATTTCACCCAATCTGGTTACACGTGCATAATCTTCGTTCTCGTTCGTAATGATCTTGCTTGCTTCATCGTAACAGGGCTGTGCCTTTACATAATTGCGTTTGGTGTAATACAGATCGGCTAAGGTGATTAAAGTGACAGCTTTGTCAATTCCTTTCCGGGTACTTTTTTCGATGGACAGTTTATAATTCACAATCGCTTTCGTTGTATCCCCATGTTGCAAATACGTATTCCCAAGCGCAAAGTACAATTGATCCTGGTATTCTTTGTTATTCCTGTTCTTCAGCATTTTCGAAAGTTCCTTTCGAATGCTTAAAATACTTCCCTGATCCAGTTGAGCACGACTGATCCGTGCATTGAACTCCATTTCGTAGGGAGGATTCGATTTAATCACCTTCGAATAGGCTGCATAAGCTGCTTTAGTATCCTTTGTTTTCTGATAAAGCTGAGCAAGCAAATAACCAAAACGTTGTTGAAGGCCTTTATCTTTTTCCTTGGTGAGTGCCAGTTCCAGAAATGGAATGGCATCTTTATATTGATGTTTTTTTAGTAACAGGTCAGCATTCACCGAAGCATAAAATCCAATATTCGAGCGTTTTAAATTGTCCTGTACAATTTTCGACATGACCTGTTCTGCCTCGTAGATCCAACCCATCTCTCCATAGGCACGCACGATCCAGAGTTGGCAGGTGGCTTCCATATCCTTGTCATTGTTGTAATGGCGGTTAATATACGAAAATGTACCAACAGAACCCAGAAAGTTTGCCTTGTGAAATTCAGCTTTACCAAGCAATAGCCAGGCTTCTTTAAGTGCCGGATTAAATTCTTGCTGGTTGTAAAAAAGTTTGTATTCAGGGGAGTTTGCTTTTTTATAATTCTTGGTGGGTTTTACCTTGATCGAATGTAATTTAATAGCTTTGCGACACTTTTCAATGGTTAAATCCATGTTTGTAGTCGCTGCTGTTGCATTCGAGTGATGGCTGATAGGATACATGGGAATGACGGCGGAATAATCTTCTTTATTTGCCTTCTGGATATTTTTCAGTCCTTCGTTATAACTGTTATACCCATTAAAATATACATTATAACGGGTACTGATAGCCTGGGAAGATCTCGAGGTCCACGTATTTTTCTTCGTGGAACAGCCACTGATAAGTACTACCAGTATGACAACAACGATTTTATGTGCAAGTAAATTTTTCAAAAGAGTCCGTGTTGAAAAAATAAACATAAGCAATGGAAGATAATTAAATTAATTCTTTTCATACAACATTACAAAAAGTTGAAAGGGGTGTATGAATTAAAAACTTAAAAAAGCACGTTCTATTGTCTTTAAGCTTACAAAAATACGAATTTTTGAGCACTTATTGTTAACCTCATCTGTAAATTCATCCAACCACTTAGCTAATAATACAAAAATTGAGTGAGCGAATGTAGTTAGGATGTCACGAATCTGTTTTTTTCTCTGCTTTTAATTGGAACCTTTCTTTTAACTTATAAATTCCGAAAATCCCAATGGCTCCACTCACAATACCTATCCATAGTGTATTTCCAAATCCTATGGAATCAATATCCGGCAGGTTATATCCATTGAATTTAAGGTAAAAGAAAATAACGGCAATGACGTTATTAATGAAATGGGCCGTAATTGGTAACCATAAATTTCCACTCCAGAATAGCAAATATCCAAAAAAGGCACCCATTAATAGTCGGGGTACGAATCCATAAAACTGTAAATGAATGGCGCTGAATATAAAAGCAGTGATCCAGATCGCTGTTTTCATTCCTTTCCAGGGCTCGAAGATGCGCAACAATGCACCCCTAAAAAACAGCTCTTCCCCTATTGCCGGCAACAGGGCAATTAAAAAGATATTAAAAAACAAGGCGTACGCTCCATGAACCTGAAGCATTTTTCCCACTAGTTTGTCGGCTTCAGCTTCGGATAACTTCATCCAATTCTCTACTCCCGCAAACACTTTTGGCAAAACCAGGTGTTGATTGATATCACCAAGTAAATTCACAAAAGGGACAATGATTAGCATGAATAGAATGACAAAACCAACATCCAACACGTTGGTTTTCGCATTGAATTGAAGATAGACAATAGGGTTCTTACTGCATAAGTAGGCTAATAGAAGGGGAGGAAGTATAAAGACCCCGGTTGAGAGGATTAACTGTGACAGCTTCATCGAACTGACGCTAAGTGGATTGGCAACGGTAAAAAAGGCTGTTATGGGTGATAAGATTAATACAAAAAAACAAATGATAGCCAGCAGGACAACCAGGTTCGAAAATATTCCACTTTGCTCTAGGATTCCTTTTAATCGGTTCATAAGGGGGAGGATTAGTACAAAAAAACTCCTGCTATTTGACAATAGCAGAAGTTCATTTGTGTGATTTGAAAAAAAATCTTAGTTTCTTGGTCTAGCTTCTTTAACAACCATTGAGCGACCATCAAATTCTGCTCCGTTTAATTCTTCGATTACTTTTGCAGCAGCTGCATCATCAGCCATTTCTACAAATGCAAATCCTTTAGATTTTCCGGTTTCGCGATCTTTAATGATTTTACAAGATTCTACTTGACCATACTCTTCAATAACCCCTTGAAGGTCATTTTCGCGAACTTTGTAACTTAAGTTACCTACGTAAATGTTCATAAATAAAAGTAAAAATTGAATAAATTGTGTTTCAAGAACAGTATAAACAAACGAGGTTAAAACAATTATCAGTCCTTGAATGGAGGCTTGAAATATAACCTTGTGAAAAAATACACTTTCTTTTCGGTTACAAAGGAAAACAATTAATTTTGAATAGACAACAAATAGTGTAAAAATATTTGAAATTTAGTGAATTATATTCTTATTTTTTCACTTCCTTATCTGTCCATTTCCTTTAATGATCCATTTGTACGAACACAACTCTTCTAAGGCCATTGGCCCCCGGGCATGTAACTTTTGAGTGCTGATTCCTATTTCAGCCCCTAGCCCAAATTGGCTTCCATCGGTAAATGCAGTCGATGCATTTGTATAGACACAGGCTGCATCAATCATTCTGTCGAAAATATCAATATTATCCTGGTCTTCGCTGATAATGCATTCACTATGTTTGGAACTGTAAGTAGAAATATGGTCAATGGCTTCCTCCAGCGATTCAACTGTTTTTATGCTCATTTTATAATCCAGGAATTCGGTTCCGTAGCTTGCGTCATCCACTTTTTCAAGTAACGATTGAGGATATTTGCCATTCAGAAAAGTATAAGCTTTTACATCGGCATAAATAACAACCTGCTTTTCGGACAGCGGTTGGCACAGTAAAGGCAGATTGACCAGTTGTTTTTCATGAATCACCAGGCAATCCAACGCATTACAGACACTCACACGCCGGGTCTTGGCATTGAATATTATTTCTTTCCCTTTTTCAACATTCCCAAATTCATCAAAGTAGGTATGACAGATCCCTGCTCCTGTTTCGATTATCGGAACTCTTGAATTATCACGAACAAAATCAATCAGTGATTTACCACCCCGGGGAATGATGACATCCACAAAACCTACTGCATTCAGTAATTCGGATGTTGATTCACGACCGGCAGGCAATAAGGTGACTATATTTTTATCCAACCCGTATTGTATCAGGATCGATTGAATCACGTTTACAATGGCCACATTCGAATGATGGGCATCAGTCCCGCCTTTCAGCACACAGGCATTTCCTGATTTCAAACAGAGTGAGAAAACATCAAAGCTCACATTGGGCCGGGCTTCGTATATAATTCCTACAACTCCAAACGGAACCGTTATTTTTTTTATGTTCAACCCATTGGGCCGTACCGAATCCATCAAGGTCCTTCCCAGAGGCGATGGCAACTGGGCCACATTCCGGATATCAGAGGCGATTCCATCAATCCGCTCTTTAGTCAATACCAATCGGTCGTACATTGGATTATGAATCTCCATGACCGACAAATCCTTCGCATTTTCGGTCAGGATCATTTCCGCTTGTACAACAGCTTCGTCAGCTAAAGCAAGCAATACCTGGTTAATGGTTTCTTCTGTAACCAGGTTCAGTGAACGCGAAGCTTTCAGTACTGCTTGCTTCCACGTTGAAGGGGTTGTATCCGAATTCATAGGGCTGCGTATTTAATAAGGGAATGAAAGGAACTAATCGTTTTGAATATTCGCAATTAGAATCACAAAGGCAGAAACTACATTTAGCTCTTTACTTTCTGGGTAAATAGCACCATTTTCACCTTGAGTTTATTTCCAATATCAATAACACTCACCACATCCTGAAGATTCAGGGTTTTATCGGCATGCAATAATACAATCACATCTTCGCCTGCTTTCTTTGAATTAAGAATATTTGATAATTCAGCTTCCACGTTCTCAAAGGTCACTTCCTTTTGATTCACGTAATAACGGTGGTCAGCAGTAATAGTCAGATTAACCTGTTTTTTCACAACCACTTTCTCCGATGTCTTCGCTTGCGGCAGTAGTACACGGATAGTTGCCGGGGTTACTAAAGTGGATATGATTAAGAAAAATAACAACAGGAAAAACATGATGTCGTTCAACGAGGCAGTATATACCTCCGCTGTTCTCAACTTTCTGCGTTCTATTTTCATTTTTTAATTGTCTTGAAATTATTTATAATGCTTAAATTAATAGTTCAATAAGATAGTTGTAATGGATGAACTGAATTACTGTATTTAAGTTAAGTGCTACTCTATTTATGAAGAATCGAATAGTTTCAACTAATTATGTCTAATCCAATGTCATGCTCGATGCTCAATGCTCGAAGCTTACTACTTACTACCTACTACCTACTACCTACTACCTACTACCTACTACCTACTA
>Ga0302286_10000774_pt1 | contig 25040 bp, 18 predicted proteins | sample III_Fen_E2_3_FD_198765 | JGI IMG/M metagenome (GOLD analysis project Ga0302286, IMG submission 198765) | Peat permafrost microbial communities from Stordalen Mire near Abisko, Sweden - III_Fen_E2_3 | ecosystem: Environmental > Terrestrial > Soil > Wetlands > Permafrost | place: Sweden: Abisko...
GGGAATTGCTGAGCTTTTGTCGTTTCCTGTTCCACAGCAGATTCTGACTCTATTCATATCCATATTTCGGAAAGCCAAATTGATCATTTTACGGGTTGCAGTAGTTGCGATTCCCTTTCCAGTCATTTTTTCAATCAGCCAGTAACCAATTTCGAGCTTGTCATTGATGCGGTCAATGTCTTTGAATCCAATTAATCCGGCAAATTCGTGTTTGTGCCAGATTACATAAACCTCATCACGAATGACAAGCGTTTTTTCCAATATCGATTTGACAAATTTTTCAGTATCAACCGGTTTATGGGTGAAATCGACAAACGGTAGCCATTTTCTCAGGAAATTGCGATTGTGATTGATGGCATTAAAAATTAGCTCAACATGGGTGAGGTTTAATTTCTCAAGGAACAGATTTTCATCGATCGTAAGTTTTTCCATAGTGTAGCCTCCTTCTAGATGAGTGTTTGTATGATTTCATAGTACCAAAATACAATAAATTTTATTTAGAAAGATACGTTTCATTATCTTTGTTTTTGTTTACGTCCGGAGAGATGGATTGGTTAAACATGTTATTAAATAGTTGAATTATTAAAAATTAGACGGAGTGAAAAAATTAGCATTGTTGATCGTTTTTGCAGGATTGTTTGTCAATATGTCTTGTGGGTTCTCTGGTAAAAACAAAGAACGAAAGTTGCAGATTGAAACCGAGTTTGGGACTATAAAAGTCAAACTATACAATGAAACGCCTTTACACCGGGATAATTTCATCAAGCTTACCAGTGAAGGTTTTTATTCGGATTTGCTGTTTCACCGTGTTATTAAGGGATTTATGATTCAGGGCGGAGATCCGGATTCGAAAAATGCAGAACCTGGCAACCGTTTAGGTGGAGGCGATCTGGGATATACCATTCCAGCTGAGATCAATCCGAAGTTTTTTCACAAAAAAGGAATTTTGGCTGCAGCCCGTAAAGGCGATCAGGTTAATCCGGAGAAGCGATCGTCGGCATGTCAGTTTTATATTCTTCAGGGAAAAGTATTTCGGAATAGCGAGCTCGATTCTATCGAATTAAATATGGATGCTGTCAGAAAGGATAATCTTTTGCGGGCAAAAATGCAAACTATTCAACCTGAGATGAATAAGCTTGCTTCGGAAGGAAAACAAGATGAAATGAGAGCCCGGTTTAATGCTATGAAAGATGAAGTTCTGGCAGAAGCCGCAAAATTACCTCCGGTTAAATTTTCGGAAGAACAACGCAAAATCTACACTACCTTAGGAGGATATCCTTCGCTGGATAATAATTATACCATTTTTGGTGAAGTCACCGACGGATTAGAGGTGTTGGATCAAATAGCCCAACAGCCTACCGATCAGTTTGACCGACCGCAGAAGGATATAAAATTCAAGATCACCATTTTAAAATAAAATATTATCCCGGCCAAAAAAAACAGGATTCTGGAATATTTAATTCACTTTAAATACTGAATCATTATCTTTGCCGATCAATACAATAGCAGAAATCAAATGTTAGACAGGATTAAAGCATTAAAGGCCGAAATTGAACAGGCTTCTGTTTCAGCCAAGGAAGAAGTTGAAGAACTACGTATAAAATACATTAGTAAAAAAGGTTTGGTCGGACAACTTTTCAATGAGTTTAAAGATGTTCCGGTTGAGCTGAAAAAAGAAGTTGGGCAGGCCATTAATGAATTGAAGGAATTGGCCGTTACGAAGATAAATGAGCTAAAAGATAATTTTGAGGCTGAAGAACAGGGAGCATCAGGTATTGACCTGACTATGCCCGGAGATCCAATCCGTTTGGGAAGCCGTCATCCATTATCGGTTGTAAAAAATGAAATGATCGATATTTTTACCCGGCTGGGATTTACTATTGCAGAAGGTCCTGAGATTGAAGATGACTGGCATGTATTTTCGGCACTGAATTTTCCACCGGAACATCCGGCTCGTGATATGCAGGATACGTTTTTCATTGAAAAAGATCCCGATGTTTTGCTTCGCACGCATACTTCAAGTGTGCAAATCCGTGTTATGGAAAAGACTCAGCCGCCAATCCGTGCTATTTTCCCCGGACGTGTTTTCCGAAATGAAGCCATCTCTGCTCGTTCACATTGCATCTTTCACCAGATAGAAGGTTTATATGTTGATGAAAATGTATCGTTTGCTGATTTAAAACAGACGTTGCTTTATTTTGCCCGTGAGCTTTTTGGCGAAAAATCGCAGATTCGTCTTCGTCCATCATACTTCCCATTTACAGAGCCATCAGCAGAGATGGATGTGAGCTGTTCGATTTGTGGAGGAGAAGGATGTAACGTATGTAAACATACCGGTTGGCTCGAAATTCTGGGCTGTGGTATGGTTGATCCTAATGTTTTGGAAGCGTGCAATATCGATAGTAAAAAGTATACAGGCTTTGCATTCGGAATGGGTATCGAACGAATCACGATGCTGAAATACGGTATTAAGGATATTCGACATTTCTTTGAGAACGATGTCCGGTTCCTGAAACAATTTGAATCAGCAAATTAGAAATTACCAGATAGCCGATAGAATATAAAAAGTCCCGACTCTAAAAGAATCGGGACTTTTTTGTTTAAACAAATAGTTCGTAGAATAGAAGTGCTAAAATGCCATATTCGGTTAACTGTGATTTCATGAAGTGACGAGCTTTGGTCATGTGATCTTCAACAGTTTTAATCGAAATATTCAGTTCTTCGGCAATGGCTTTGTTGCTAAGTCCTTTCTCTTTACTAAGCTTAAAGATTAGCTTTCGTTGCGTTGGCAGTTGTTCTGTTAATTCTCTTATTCGATCGGAAAGATGGTTGTAATCGTATTGTTCTCCATTGTCGGAATGCTGATGAACCACCTTGTAATACAGGTAATCCAAGTATTCTTTTTCAGTGGTTTTTTTTCGAAAGAAGGATATTACCGAATTTTTCGTGACGGTAAAAAGATAAGCTTCCAGATTGGTGTCGTCGTTTAGGGTATCGCGCTTATTCCAGATCGAGATAAAGACCTCCTGCACAACATCCATTGCATCTTCCTCGGTTTTTAGGTAAGCAAAAGCAAAGTTATAAAGTCTGCGGCTATAGGCATTGTACAGACTAGTAATCGCATTTTTATCGTTGCTTTTGAACTGTTTAAAAAGGTCTTTTGCTTCTGATGAGTTCATCTTCGTTGTGTTGCCTCACAAATGTATAAAAATGTTTGATACCTGTTCGGCTGTTAAATCTTTGTATTCAACCATTTTTTTAACTGTTTTCATGAAAATGCCAGATTTTAGGCCAATACTTTGCTGTCTGCTTTGTTCGGTCGAAAGGATCGTCCCCTTAACTACGGCATTCATAATTTTGTTTAACTGTTGGCAAAAATAATAGAAATAGAAGGGCCGGTGATTACAAAACTATTAATTGAATATAAATACAGTACAAAAGAGAAGTTTTTAGGAATTTAGAGCAGGGGTTTTAATTAATCTGGACGTTGAACTAATTGTAAAATGTAAAACCAGAAAAATGAGTGATTTTTTTAACCGATTTTTAAAGAATGATTGTAGTGAGGGCGATTTAAAGTCGGTCATTGAGCTATTTCATGTGCCAGAGAAAAAGCAATTGCTGGATGAGGAAATGCATTTACATTGGGAAAACACTTCCAATGAGGAGAATTGTTCTGATTTTGACAATACTTTATATCGGATACATTATACGATTAGCCAGCACGAAAACGAAAATCCACCGAAGGTTTCTATTTTTACTTACCTTACCCGTATTGCTGCGGTCTTATTTATCCCTTTATCTTTAGCTCTTGGGTATCAATTTATGGCCAAATCATCAAAGGATGCAATTTTACAGACTATATCAACTCCGCTTGCTTCTCGCACTAGTTTTGAATTACCTGATGGATCTAAGGTTTGGCTAAATGCCGGGTCAACGATTTCGTTTCCGACAAAGTTCAGTGGAGAATCGCGTGAGGTAAAGCTTTGTGGGCAGGCTTATTTTGATGTAGTAAAAAATCATACTCCATTTCTTGTTGCAACGAATAAGTTTTCAATTAAGGTATTGGGAACTGCTTTTGATGTCTCAGCTTATCCTGATGAAGATGCATTAGTTACTCTTGAACGCGGAAAAGTTAGTATAGGAACAGTGGCTAAGAATGGAATAAGTTTAGACCCCGGACAGCAGGCTATAATCAATAAATCGGATGGCACAATTGAGAAACACGATGTTGATTCCCGGGTTTTTGTGGCCTGGAAGGAAAACCGGTTAACATTTGTTGATGAACCGCTTGAGAAAGTTGTTGCCTGTCTGGAGCGGTGGTATAATTTGGATATTAAGATTGAGGATGAGTCGATCCGGAAATTAAAAGTGAATGGAATTATTGAATATGAGACGATTAATGAAGTTTTAGCGTTGCTGGAAATTACAGCTCCAATTCGCTATAGCTATGATAAAGACAAGCATATTTTCAAATTACGAGCTAAATAAATGGGAAAAATTTCGACGCCTATGCAAATACTTGTTTTATAAACCATTTGGTCCAATAGAAGGACTAAAAACAGAAGTGGGAAAGCGTCCAACTTTCCCACTTGTGAAAAATAATTTCGGATAAAAAATTATTAATCTAAACATTTCAAACTTATGAAAAAAAATGAATTACGGAAAGGCTATTTGCGAGCCTTTTTGCTAAAACTTTTATTTGTTATGAAGCTAACATTGATGTTTTTATGTTTATCTGTACTCTCTGTTTTTGCTACAGAAACCTACTCTCAAACGACGAAACTTTCCATTTCAATGAATAATACAACCATTGAAAATGTTTTGAAGAGTATTGAAGATCAGAGTGAATTTCGTTTTTTCTATACCGAAAAGGTCGCAACAGACAAAAAAATATCGGTTGATTTTCAAAAAACTTCAATCGATGAAATTCTAATCGAGTTATTTAAGGATACACAAATTTCTTATCGGTTAGTCGGGAGGCAAATTGCGCTGTATAATAAGGGTAACAATCCGGAATTTATACAGTCAGAGCAATTGCGTGATCTCAAAGGTAAAGTTATGAGTTCTTCAGGGGAGGCTATTCCCGGAGTTTCCGTTGCTATAAAAGGAACCACAAAAGGTGCTATAACTGATGCCGATGGAAATTATACTTTGACAAAAGTTCCGGAAGGTTCGACCTTACGCTTTTCTTTTGTTGGGATGAAGACTCTGGAGGTTAAAATTGAAGGAAAATCTGTCATTAATATTCGATTGGAAGAGGAATCAGTGGGTATTGATGAAGTTGTAGCGATAGGTTACGGTACACAGAAAAAAAGAGATGTAATTGGTTCATTAGCTTCTTTATCGGCTGATGATGTAAAGAAGACTTCTCCGGTTTCAATCGAATCAACCCTTCAGGGTATGGCTGCTGGTGTGCAGGTAAACTCTGGGGCAGGAATTCCTGGAGCTCCTCAACAGATCAAGATTCGTGGTGTGGGTTCCATTTCTTCAGGTACCGATCCGCTCTGGATTGTTGATGGAATTCCAATTGTAAGTGGTCCTATTGACCCTAGTTTCAATGGTGAAATCAGTCAGAGTATTCTGGCCATGATCAACCCAAACGACATCGAATCAATTCAGGTTTTGAAAGATGCTGCAGCCACTTCAATTTATGGTTCGCGCGGATCGAACGGGGTTATTTTAGTAACAACCAAAACTGGAAAGAAAGGCCAGACTAAAGTCGATCTGGAAATTAAATCAGGTGTCAGCGACTGGGCAAAAACCAACATTGGGTATGCTAATGGTAAGGATTATATTTCCATTATGGATTTGGCTATGAAAAATATCGGTGCTGGTCAATATGATCCTGCGAATGCTGTCAAACAGCTTGATGGCGCAACTGAAGGGATAACACGTACTGAAGCTTTGAATACCAATACCAACTGGATTGATGCCATTTCACATACAGGTTCGTTCTACGAAGCTAACCTTTCGGTTAGTCAGGGTTCTGAAAAAGGAAATTCTTATTTGTCACTTAAGTACAGAACTGACGATAGCAACCTCAAATTTAATAGTATGGAAAACTATTCAGCAAACATTAACCTAAATCACAATCTAATGAAGAACTTCGATTTGGGTTACCACTTGCTGGCTTCATATACTGATAACGACCGTGTTAAATCGGGCGACGGGAAGCAAGGTGCAGGAGGTTGGGGGCAGGTTAACTCCAATTCGTTACCATGGATGAAGATTTACGATTCAAATGGGTTTAACGGATACTGGAACTCCCGTGCATCGGTAAATGCTTTAGCCGGTGTTGATCCCATCAACTCGCAATCGAATCTAAAAACTATTAACGTTCTTTCAGGCTTAAATGCAACATGGAAATTACCAATAGAAGGGTTATCGATAAAAGGAGAACTTGGAATGAACTATGTAGCCAATCGCAGTCGTTCATGGCGAAGTGATGCATTATTGGTTAACGGTGCTGTTGCTCAGGAAATGCAATACGAAACAAGTACGACGAACTACAATGCTTATTTCAATTACGATGTTCCACTTCCTAAATTACATGATTTGAATATCGTTGGCGGTGTTGAAAACACACGTCAAATAGCACATTCAATGAGCCTTACAGGCACTGGACTGGTTGGAAAATTTCCTGAAGTTGGTACTCCAAACGTTTTGAGTGGCAATAGTGGTCTTGGAGGTGAATCGTATCTAAGAGGTTTCTTCGGTAGGGCTAATTATAAGCTTGCGGATAAGTATCTGGCCGGAGTTAGTGTTCGTCGCGATGGTATTTCGAAATTTACAGCAGATAATCGTTGGGCCACATTCCTTTCTGGTTCGCTGGGATGGATCATTTCTGAAGAAAAATTCTTCCATTTTAAATCTGTTAGTTTGCTTAAATTGAGAGGCAGTTACGGGCAAACCGGTAACACCAACATTCCGAGCGGAATTACAACCGATGGATGGGGAATCAACAGTGGTTCGTCAACTTTAGCCTCGACAAATAATACATATCTGGCATTCATTGGAAACTCCGATATTAAATGGGAAACAACCAATTCACTCGATGCCGGTATTGATTTTGGTTTATTCGGGAACCGCATCAATGGATCGTTGGCTTACTACCAGAAAAAAGTATCCAACATGTTGCTTGCTGTTACTTTGCCACCAACCGCTGGTATTTGGGAAGCACAAAACTATTGCTGGCAGAACATTGGCGATATGAAAAACGAGGGTTTCGAGTTCAATGTGAATTCAGTTATTTACAATAAACACGACTTCACATTCAAGCTCGGATTAAATATTTCAACCAACAAGAACAAAGTTCTGTCGTTAGATCCAGCATCTGATGCCAATCATGTTGGTATTCTTCAGGCAGCAGAAGAAGGGATCATCCGTACAATCACCAAATCTGGCTTGCCATGGGGAACTTATTACATGGCAGAATATGCAGGTGTTGATTCTCAGAAAGGTATTCCGCTTATTTATGAAGTTAAAACATTGGATGACGGAACAACTGCACACACAGGAAATATTATTCCGGCAACTAATGAGAATATGAGCAACAACCGTATGATGCTTAAAGGGAAAACTGCTTTACCAAAATTGCTTGGCGGATTCAATACCGACTTCAATTACAAACAGTTCGATTTGAGCTTGGTGTGGTCGTTTGTAACAGGAAACTACATATACAACCGTGTGTTCCAAAGCTCAATGACTCCTAACCAGGGAATGCTTGTTCTGAATAAAAAATTGTTAACCGATAGCTGGACAAAACCGGGCGACAAGACTTATTGGCCACAGGTTGTAGCAGCAAACCTGTATATGTACGATAATGCCGGGAACCCAACAACTACAGGAGTTGCCTATGGTTCTGATAACAATACACCTTCATCTCAATACCTCGAAAAAGGTGATTATCTGAAACTTCGTAATGTTACGTTAGGGTACACCATTCCTTTCGATCTAATAAACAGATACAAAATCAGTTCGGCTAGAATTTACGTGTCGGCCAGCAACCTGTTAACCCTTACCAAATTCTCGGGTTACAATCCGGAAGCCGGTATTGACCAGGCTACCGGAGGTAGTTACTCTGTGTTTACATCAATGCCTGCATCGCGTACGTTTATGTTTGGTCTGAGCCTTAACTTTTAATTCTTATGGTCATGAAAAATACTTTAAAAGCAATATTTGCAATATGCCTGTTATTTATTATTCCGTCGTGTAACAACGATAAGTTTTTCGAATTGGAAAGACCTAATCAGTATCCGTGGACTAATGTAAAAGAACTTGAATTGGCTGTTAGGACACCTTATCTTTTGCTTATGGGGAATGCCTGGGGTAGCCCGGTTGGCGCTTTGGGTCTGAGAGGTTTTGCAGAGTCGGATATCTCACAGTACCTTAATGGAATTACCGGAGCAACCTACTACTATGAATATTATAACCGGAAATGGGAAACGACAGTTCTGAATAGCGCTGATAAGGAATTAGAGTTAGCTTTCTCTTACCTTTACCAGATTTCAACTGAAACCAATGCACCATTGAAATTAATCAAAGATGCCGAAACTACCGGGAAAGATGTATTCCCAAATATGACTGCAACCGACCGGGAAACGGTAAAACGCTATAAAGGTGAGTTGTTGTTTATGCGTGCAGTTGGTTATTGGTATTTAGCCCGCACCTGGGCTCCGCCTTATGATCCCAATGGTGCAAACGATGGTAAATACTTCGTTTTGCGCCGCGACTATGTAAATGGTGCCAGCGATATTAAAAAAGGTACGCTGGCTACTGTTGCCGAAGTTTACAATTCCATTGTCCAGGACTTAAAAGATGCGATCAGCATACTCCCAACGACTTACGTTTCTTCCGAAATAAGTCCAAGAACCAGAGTAAATAAATATGCGGCACAGGCTATGCTTGCACGTGTTTATTTCTACATGGGGCAATATGCTTTGGCAAAAGCTCAGCTCGACGATGTAATTGGCAGTGGAATGTACAATTTGAACGATGACCCAATTCAGGCTTTTAACAGAGTTGCCGGAGAAGGCCAGAGTAACGAAATCATTTGGGAAATTGCTATCGATAAAACCTCCAGTAAATTCGACCGTCTTCCAACCGTTTTTTCAAAATGTAATTATAATACCAATGGTGGTGGCCGTGATCAATTCTGGAACCATTGCTCATGGGCCGCATTTCCAATGTCGTACTCAACTTTAATGAAAATTGGCTGGCTGAATCCTAATTTGTCAGTTGGCTCAGCGGCTACTGGCGATAAACGTTATACTCAAACATTCATCCGGTTGGAAGGATACAAAGCCAATCCTTATACTGCTGCTGCTAATCCTACGGAATACTGGAATTGGATGAATACTTACGAACAACGCTATTCTCCGCTTACTTATCCAATGGTATGGCAGGATAAACATTATCGTGCGCCCACCAGTGGTCGTCGTTCGAATCGACCGATGCTACGTTTGGCTGAAGCGTACCTCACCCGTGCCAGCATCCTCATGTTGAACGGTGATAAAGCAGGTGCCGCCGCCGATTTAAATGTTGTTCGTAAAAGAGCTGGATTAAGCAATGTTAGTTCATCGGCAATAACCGAAACCGACATCGAAAATGAACGCATTAAAGAACTGGCTGGCGAACATGCTGATCGTCTTTTATACTTGATTGCCATGCGTAAACCAATTGGTATCGGCGACCGTGACCCAAGTAAGTTCTCACCAATACTACCTCCATATTCGAAGTATTATTGGCAGGTTCCTGAAGCTGAAAAGCAAAACAATGACGCATATAAATAATAGATAGCAGTAAAATATTAGCGTAGTTCATTTGTAAAATTGCATTTGAACTACGCTTTTTTTTGTCTTATCCAAAAAATTTCGTTCAGGTCTGTTAATAAAACTAACCATGAAATCCAAGATTTTTAAACTGTTTCTTACCTTTTGCATTTTGTCTTTTTTTCAGAATGGGAATTTAATTTACGCACAGCAAGTTCCTTCCTTAAAAGCAAAAATTTCGGTTTCGCCGGAAATGCGCAGCTCGTTTCTCAAAAATGGTCGGTTGATACTTCGGTTGACCAAAAATCATGGCAAAGAACCTCGAAAGGGAGCTGAAATAACCATCGGAGCAACGGCTCAAAATTGGGATCCAAACGTTCCGTTTATTATCGATACGAAGGATAAAAAAGTACTTGCCGCAGGTCTTGATAACGGTTCTTTTCATTCATCCGAAAAGTATTATTGTCAGGTCATTTACAAGCAAAATGAAGACGATGGACAGGAAAATGTTCCTGGTAACCTATACAGCAACGTGGATTCCACAGTTTTGTCGCCCAATGTCCAAATAAACCTGAGCCTCGAAAAGTTGATCCCTCCTTTTGAGATCATTAAAAATAAGTTTGTAAAATCGGTAGTTATCAAAAGTAAACTTCTATCTGATTTTTCAGGAAAGTCTCGTTATCTGCAAGCTTCCGTGCTGCTTCCTTCAGGCTATTTCGACCATCCGGAGCGGTCGTACCCCATTTGTTATAGGGCACCTGGGTTAAACGGTCGTGCCTATTATATTCGTGACTTTATCACCGATCACGAGTTCGCTGATTGGTGGTTTACAGAGCAAGCACCACAAATCATTTATGTTTGTCTTGATTCTCAGGGACCTTATGGTGACACTTACCAGGTTGATTCTGAAAATAATGGCCCCTGCGGCAAAGCGTTGACCGAAGAGTTAATCCCGGAAATCGAACGTCAGGTTCGGTACGATTCAAAAAGTCACCAACGCTTTTTGACCGGTTATTCAACAGGTGGCTGGATTGCTTTGGGGCTGCAAATATTCTACCCTGATTTCTTTGACGGGACATGGGCTTATAGTCCAGACCCTGTTGATTTTGAACATTTCGGCTTAATAAATATGTACGCTGACGAAAGTATTTTTTATAATCGTTTTGGCTATCTTCAGCCGGGCAGACGAACCATTTATGGTGAACCAATCCGCTCCATGAAAGACTGGATTGCCGATGAGAATGTGGTTAGCCGGACCAACAATTACCTGGTTTCCGGAGGTCAGTTTGGTGCCTACAATGCGGTGTTCAGTCCAAAAGGAAAAGACGGGCTTCCGGCGTTGGCTTTTGATCCGGTTACCGGGAAAATCGATCGGGAAATTGCCAGACGATGGGAAAAGTATGATCTGAAGAAAGTTCTTGAAAAGAACTGGTCAACACTTGGGCCGAAACTTCAGGGGAAAATTTGGATTTGGACTGGAGATATGGATGGTTTGTATTCGAATGTGGCAACCCGATTTTTGAAAATGTATCTGGATAAAACCGAGAATCCCAAATCGGATGCCAAAATCTCATTCACTCCAATGGCGGGTCATTGTCAGGAGTGGAAAGATAAAGCGGTGCTGATTTTAATTTCGGGAAAAGTGTCGATGAACGAAAAATAGAATTTAATTCATTCTGTTGTACTTGCATGTAGTCTTTGTATTACGATAAAATTTAGGACAATGAAAAAATTGATTCTGGGTTTGCTAATCCTTTTCTCATTTCAGACTTTTGCACAAAATAGTCCTGAAAAATTGAGCTATCATTTTGTTCAGACTGATAGTCAGGGATATATTATTCCGTGGTACGACCCTGATCCGGGCATTTCATACGATCACATCATTAAAATAGTCTGGAATTTTTGGGATACCATGCGTACCGATTTGAATGGTTTGCCATACCACATGAACCACCAGGTTTGGACAAAAGAGCACAACGATCACCGGGGAATTGGCGGTGACCAGGTTGCTATGGCCATCTCGTCGTGGCGGTTACTCTATGCGTATACCGGCAACGAGCGAATAATAGACAATATTCGGTTTATGGCCGATTACTATTTGTCGCATTCGCTCACCCCGGCAACCAGTGTTTGGAAAAACCTTCCTTATCCTTATAATACTTTGCTTTATTCCGGAATATACGATGGCGATATGATCATGGGAAAAGGATTTATTCAGCCAGACAAGGCGGGATCATTTGGCTTCGAATTGCTCAATGTTTATAAATTAACGGGAAAGAAAGTTTATCTGGATGCGGCTGTCGATATTGCCAATTCGCTATCGGAACGTATTATTCCTGGGGATAACGATCATTCTCCATTTCCTTTCCGGGTGAATGCTTTAACCGGGGAAGTTGGTGTACTCAAAGAAGGTGGAAAAGAGGTCATAACCTATTCGTACACGGCAAACTGGAGCGAGACCATGAATTTATTCAAAGGACTGGTGGCTATTGGTCAGGACAGCTCCGGCTCGTATCAAAAATCGTTTGATACACTTTTGAATTGGATGAAAAACTATCCGTTGAAAACAAACAAGTGGGGCCCATTTTTCGAAGATGTAGGCTTATGGTCGGATACTCAAATTAATGCCTTGACATTTATGCGGTTCATTCTTGAAAACCAACAACTATTCCCAAATTGGAAGGCTGAGTCGCGCGGAATACTCGATTGGGTTTACCGTGAACTTGGAAATAAAACCTGGGAGAAATATGGTGTAATCGTAAGTAACGAGCAAACTTCGTATCGTTTGCCGGGGAACAGTCATACGGCAAGATTAGGATATTCCGAACTTTTGTATGCCTCGAAAACAGGCGACACGCAAGCTTACGAAAGAGGAATTCGACAGTTAAACTGGGCAACCTATATGGTGAACAACGATGGTGAGAATACCTATCCGAATAACGAAACCTGGATGACCGATGGGTATGGCGATTATGTCAGACATTATCTGAGAGCAATGGAAGCATTTCCTGAAATTGCTCCAGGGAATCAGGATCATCTGGTTTCTTCGACTTCGGTTATCAGAAGGATTACCTATGCTGCTGAAATGATTCATTATGAAACTTTTGATAAAGCTTCGGTTGAGGTCCTCCGATTGAGAACCAAACCCAAAGAAATCAAGATTAATGACACTCCACTTTCAGAAGCGGGTGAGCTAGAATTCTGGAAATGGAAAGCACTGGGATCCGGAGGAATTTTGGAAATTAAGCACCAGAATAGCGGCAAAATAGCTATCAGTTTTTAATTAAGCAATATGAGAAAATTTAGTTTTTTCATAGTCCTGTTATCATCAGTATTCATTTATTCATGCAAGTTGAATAAGGATTTTGCCCGGCTCGATTTTCAGAACGAATGGTCACATCACTTTGCTTTTGGTAGCCCAACCTGGGATTCATTCGAACGCTTTCCGAACAACCCGGTTTATGCTGGACGCAAGGGGATGGAGTGGCCTGTAAACGGATTCTTCTTTAGCGATCCGCAGAGTAAATGCTGGTATCTGTACATTGGAGAATATCGTCGTGGCTATGAAATAAAAAAGAACGCTTCGACGCCGGATTTCAATTGTGTCATTTACAAATCGACAGATAAAGGAAAAAACTGGGAAAAGAAAGGCGATTTGTTTCCTGCTGGCATGAGCTGCTATGATTCGTTGCACATACAGGTTCCTGATGTTATGGTATTATATGATCAGGGAAAATATCATTTAATATTCGACTGGGTTTCGAGTAAAGCATCGTGGCAAGAGATGGGTGAAAGCGGCATTGGATACGCAGTGGCGAATCATCCGGAAGGACCTTATACGGTTAGCAAAGAACCCATAAAGATCAATACGCAATACAAAAACGATCCGCTTTTAGGCAGGTACTGGAGAATGTATGCTCCTATGCTGGTAAAAAGACAAAATGACTGGGTCGCACTGTACATGATGGATAGGTCGCCAACCCAAAGTTGGGCATTGGCAGCATCAACCGCTTCGAACCCGGAAGGTCCATATAGCGAGCCGGTATTGATAAAACATGTTGAAATGAAAACGGAATATCCTCCACTTATGGAATACTTTCCGGCATTTACACACCAGGGATATGTTTATTTTCCAGCCACGTCTGTTGCTATGAATCGCAATTACCAGCAGATTTACAGGGTCAAAACAGAAGATGTGCTGAACGCTGATAAATGGGAGTTATTTAGTGCCGGTTCTGCCTGGCATTCGGCAAACTCCGATAATGAATACGCCGGAATTTGGGGCCAAACGTTTACTGGATTTGTTGATGATTCGGACTCAATCTATGTGATGTATCCATCAAAAAACAAGCAAGACTTAGGAACAATCAATCTGGCGAAAGCTTCATGGAGCAAGCTTTTCAGAAATAAAGGCTTTTCGCTTTCAGCCTGTGAAGGAGGTTCATTCACCTATATCAAAAAGGGAATTGATTTGTACACCTTGAATATGGATTTTGAACTTGCAGGAACCATGCATCTTATCTGGGACTTTCAAGGACCGCTTGATATAGAAAATATGTGGGGCAAATTTTCACTTGATCGATCCGAATGCAGCTATAACGAAATTATAATTTCACAAACAAACTGGCAAATAAAACGCCATGACCGGGAACAAATACAATTACTTGATTCCGGCAAATTTCAGTTTCAAAACGGCATAAACAATCTTCAAATCAGGACGGAGAATGGCAACTATTTCTTTTTAATCAATGACCAGAAATGTAGTAAAATCAAGCAGACTGCCGATCATGGTCTTCTCGGGATAATGCTTGATCCACGCAGCAATTTATTTACCAGCCGTTTTGATGTTACCGGAAAGCGAACAAAACAAAAAATCGTTTATGGCTGTAAGGAAGCGTTGCTAAACTCAGGAAACCTGAACAATGACTGGAAATTTGTGAAAGAACCGTTATTCAGGTATGGGAATGGAGCCATTTCAAAACAACGTTTCGGTTTTGCTAAATGGAATTTTGAAGGAACTGAAGTTGAAATCTATTTGCCTAAAGGTCCGGATTTCGGTTCTGTAACTATTTATATTGATGGCTTTAAGGTTGGAAATATAAACCTGAGAAATAACCAGTTGTTGAATTCATCGGTGGTGTTTAAATCGAAGCCTTTGTGAAAAGGAACACATGCTATTTATATTGAATCAAAAGATGGACTATTGCCTTTGGATTGCATCGAAGTGATTAATTAAAGTTAAACCAGTAAAACATGAGAAAATATATCGCATTATCTTTTTTGTTATTGTCAATGAGCTTGTTGACACAAACAATAAAAGCTCAGGAACTATCGCATAAACCGTTTAAAAGAGCCGATAGTTTCTTTGGATTGCACTTCGATTTTCATGCGACAGACAAGGATAATAAAATCGGCGAAACGATGACCGAAGAGCTGGTTGATAGTATGTTAACCTTAATAAAGCCGGACTTCATCCAGGTCGATTGTAAAGGTCATCCGGGCATTTCAAGCTATCCGACCAAAGTTGGCAATCCAGCACCCGGATTCGTTAAAGATCCGTATCCGATCTGGCGCAAAGCTACTGCAAAGCACGGCGTTGGATTATTTGTGCATTACTCCGGCGTGATCGATCAAGAAGCCGTAACGAAACATCCCGACTGGGCTGCGCTTGATCAGGATGGGAAAATCCGGAGTGGGAAAAATTCGGTGCGTGGTCCTTACGTTGATCAGCTTCTCATTCCTCAAATGAAAGAGTTGATCGATAACTATCAGATTGACGGAGCCTGGGTCGATGGCGAAAGCTGGGCGCTGGAACTGGATTACAGCAAATATATGCTCGATGCATTCCATCGGGAAACCGGGATTTCGAGCACTCCTCACTCCGAAAAAGATTTGGGCTGGCAGGGATTTCGCAGCTTCAACCGGAATTCGTTCCGGAAATATATTTCGCACTATGTTGATGAATTGCATCAATATGATCCTAATTTTCAGATTGCCAGTAACTGGGCGTTTTCTTCGTTTATGCCTCGTCCGGTTGATGTGAAGGTCGATTTTATATCGGGTGATTTTGATCCCAACAACAGCTTATACAGTGGATTATACGAATCACGCTGTATAGCGCCACAGGGCAAACCTTGGGATTTAATGGCATGGAGTTTTACCCACGACAATGAAGGTTGCTTTGTTTACAAATCACCGGTTCAACTGAAACAAGCAGCAGCAACTGTAATTTCGATGGGCGGCGGGTTTCAGATTTATTCGACACAAAACCGCGATGCGTCCATCAAACCTTGGCTTTTCGGCACCCTGAAAAGTGTCGGCGATTTTTGTCGCGATCGCCAGCCGTATTGCCAGAATGCAAAACCGGTTCCACAAATAGCTTTGCTTTATTCGACAGCCAATTTCGAGAAAAATTCGGAACCTCTATACTCCAATTCGGGTAAGATCTCCGATCCGTTGAAAGGAATGCTGAACCTGCTGCTCGATAGCCGGAATGCAGTGGAAATTCTGATGGAACATCATTTGGAAAAACGAATCGATGAATACCCTTTGGTCGTTATTCCGGAGACGCAATATTTGACCGACGAATTTAAAAAAGTACTGCTCGGCTATGTGAATAAGGGCGGAAACTTGCTAATTGTTGGTGCTGAAGCAACTGCGATGTTCGCTGATCAATTAAACGTTGAATTGACCGGATCCGCGTCGTATGTAACAAAAAACTTAGCGTGGAATGGACAACTGGCCGGAGTGCGCGGATTGGTTCAACCCTTTAAGCTAAGACCAGCCACCGAAACAATGGGCAAAATTTATGATGAACCTGACTTTCGCTTTCAGTCTTCACCGGCGGCAACGATTGCCACGTATGGGAAGGGCAAAATTGCCGGGATTTATTTCAGTATCGGAAAATACTATTTGAAGATGAATAATCCGGTTTATCGCGATTTTGTAAATGCACTTGTCAAAAAGCTATTTACTGATCAAAAAGTTGAAGTAACCGGTTCTGAAGATGTAGTGGTTACCGTGAATAAGCTTGGTAATAAGCTGGCTGTGAACCTTATCAACATGTCTGGTCCACATGCAAATACGCGAGTTGCACGGTACGACAACATTCCAGCAATCGGACCTTTGGTTGTCAAAATCAGAACAGAGAACAAACCCTCGAAGGTTATGCTCCAGCCGGGAAACAGATCTCTGAAATATTCATATTCCAACGGAATGGTAACAACAACGGTTGATAAAGTCGATATTCATTCAATCCTAGTTGTTGAATAAAAGCCTCTGTCGTACAAGGATTACAGACCAATTAAACACGGATAACCAACATGAAAAGGCGATCATTTCTATTAAAAGTCACAGTACTCTTTCTGAGTGCTTTTTTCTTGTTTGCGCTGGAAAGTCAATCGAAATCAATCGAAATTTACATTTCGTCCAGTGGCAGTGACAGCAATTCCGGCACCAAAGTTTTGCCGTTGAAAAGCCTCGAAATGGCCAAAGCGATTGTCCGTTCTTTCCGCAAGGAAACGCCAAACGAAAAGGTGACCATTTACGTCGAAGATGGATTTTATCAGCTTGAAAAACCGCTTGTGTTTACCGCTGAAGATTCTGGAACAGAAAACAATCCGTTTGTTGTTAAGGCTTTCGGGAAAGGAACGCCGACTTTTACCGGTAGCCGTGAATTAAGAAAATGGCAGATACTGACAGATCAGGCAAAACTGAAATTACTGAGTCCGGAAGCGAAAGGGAAAATATACGTTACTAACGTTAAAGAAGCTGGAATTACCGATTTTGGAAATCCGATTGAACCCGGTAAACGTCCCGAATTGTTTTGCAACGGACAATTGCAAACTCTGGCTCGCTGGCCCAACATCGGTTTTACCAAAGCCGGATTGGTTAAAGGAGCTACCGAGTTACCACCAACTTTTATCAAGAAAAGAGGCACGAAAGAAGGTGTTTTCGAATATACCGACAAACGACAAAATCGCTGGGCAAATGAAAAAGAAATTTGTCTGGGTGGTTACTGGTTTTGGGACTGGGCTGACGAATTTCAGAAAGTGAGTAAAATTGATTCGCTCTCTAAAATTCTGTATTTAACCGAGCCCTACCATCGTTACGGATATAAAGACAGTCTGCGTTATTTTGGGGTAAACCTGTTTTGCGAGATCGATCAGCCGGGTGAATGGTATCTCGACCGGTCAGCCGGACAATTGTACTGGTATCCTCCGGTTGGCGTAAATCCCGAAGAAGCACAGGTGACGCTTTCGGTTTTCAATGCACCTTTTATGGTTGAGCTGAAAAACTGTTCGTATGTGACCTTGCAGGGATTGACTTTTCAGGAAAGCCGCGGAAGCGCCGTTTCAATTTCGGAAGGGAAAAACTGCCTGATCAATAATTGCCGTTTTGAACGGTTTGGGCGTGATGGTATTCACATCAACGGTGGTTCGGAGCATGGAATTTCCGGATGTTTGCTCCGGACGTTGGGTTTTCGAGGAATCGACATGAAAGGTGGTGACCGGAAAACGCTTACGGCTGCCAACGATTATATCGAGAATACGGATGTTGAATATTTCTCGCTTTTCAAACGGACGTATGAACCGGCAGTCTATCTCGAGGGCTGCGGCATAAGGGTAAGCAACAACCGGTTCGGGTATTCATCTTCATCGGCTATGCGATTGGAAGGCAACGATTTTACCATCGAATACAACGAAATTAGTCAGGTCGTCAACGAGTCGGACGACCAGGGAGCACTTGATATGTGGTATAATCCGTCGTATCGGGGCATAAATATCAGGTACAATCGCTGGTCTGATATTTCAGGAGGAACTCACAGTGGAGCTGCCGGAGTCCGATTGGATGATATGATTTCGGGTGTAACTATTTTCGGGAATATCTTCGAACGGTGTGGTTCTGCATTGTTCGGCGGTGTACAGATTCACGGAGGAAAAGACAATCTGGTCGAGAACAATTTGTTTTATGATTGTTTAGCTGCAGTTAGCTTTAGCCGCTGGGGCGAAAAACGTTGGCTGGAGCAATTGGATACTCCTGAAATGAAGGAAAAGCTCTATTCGGAAGTTGATATTAATTCTCCGCTGTACCAGAGTAAATATCCTGAATTGAAAACGATCAGGGAAAATGCCGATGTCAATACGGTGAGAAATAACTTAATTGTGGATTGCAAAAGCCAATTCCTAAGAAACAAAAAAGGGATTCAGGTTTTGGAAAATAATCAGGAACTTCAGGCAGAAAGAAAAAAATCCAACGATTTTTGTGCAGTGAAGATTCTGAAAAAGTATAAATTGCAGCCTATTCCGGTCGAAAAGATTGGACCGAAAAATAATCCGTGGATTTTAACCAAACCAACAATAAAATGAAAAGACTATTTTTTAATGTATGCCTTGGATGCATGCTGTTTTCCATTGTTGCTTTTGCCCAAAAGCCTGAATTAAAATTCAACAAAGACAAAAAGTTCAAGATTGTTCAGTTTACTGATACCCATATTAAGCCAGGAGTGGCCGCTTCTGATGTGGTATTTTCGACAGTAAACAAAGTTCTGGATGCTGAGAAACCAGATTTAGTTGTTTTGACTGGTGATATCGTCACCGGAGAGCCTGTACAAAAGGGCTGGGATGCAATAACTCAGTTATTTATTCAGCGCAAAATACCGTTTGCTACCGTTTTTGGAAACCATGACGATGAACATGATATGACTCGGGAACAACTTGCCACGATGATTGAAAAGTTGCCTTATAGTTTGATGGTTGGTAAAGCCAAACAGGTTTCCGGATATGGAAACTATGTACTTGAAATCTCAGATTCGGAAGGAAAAAATGCTGCTGAAATTTTGTATCTGATGGATTCAAACGCATATTCAAAAATTAAGGGAGTTGATGGTTATAACTGGTTTCAGAACGATCAGATTCAATGGTATCGGGATCAAAGTGAAAAGCTAAAAAGAAAAAATGATGGAAAAACACTTCCTGCACTTGCATTTTTTCATATTCCGCTACCCGAATACACGGTGGCCTATAAGAACGAGAAGTTTCCGGCTATTGGAGTGCGACTGGAGAATGAAGCTTCGCCCAAACTAAATTCCGGAATGTTTACTGCCATGTTGGAGAGTGGAGACGTGGCTGCAACCTTTGTTGGACACGACCATATCAACGACTATGTAGCCTATTTATATGGAGTTGCTTTGTGTTACGGTCGGTTTACCGGAGGAAAAACAACCTATTGCGAATTGCCAAATGGTGGGCGTATCATTGAATTGACCGAAGGACAACGCTCGTTTAAAACCTGGATTAGAACAGGTGACGGAGAGGTACTATTACCGGTCAATTTCCCGGAAGATCTTATTCCGAAAAAATAGGCGATTGCAAAACAGGCTGCTCCGGATTAACGAAGCAGCCTGTTTTTTTGCAAATCCTTGAATCATTCATGGAAAATAAGCAAGGGCGTTCTGGAATGTAAGATCAGATCACGTGCAATGCTTGGATTAAAAAGCCGGGTGATTATGTTTCTTCGATGTGTTGTTAGTGCTAACAAATTGATTTGATTTTCCTGAATATATTGGTCGATGGCCTGTGGTAGGTTTTTTTGATGAATCAGTCTGCACTCGAAAGCTGAGTCCGGATATTTTTCGCACAAAGCTTCCCGCATTCCTTCGAGCATCGCCTCATCCAGATCGCCGTTATTTCCCTGATTGATGTGCATGCAAATCACGGTACAATTGAAAGGCTTCATCAACTTGATCAGCCGATCCATTGCAATAAAATCGTGTGATTCGAAATTGGTTGCATAAACTACTGTTTTGAAGTCTTTCAGCCAGTCGTTTGGTGTTTGTTCCGGTACAGCCAGAACTGGCACTTTGGTGTTAAAAATGATTCCAGCAGTAGTTGTTCCGATCAGGTCGTCCGATTTTGCATTTTCTCCTTTAATTCCCATGACAATAATCCGTGGAGGATGAAGTCGTATGTAGGAAAGAATATCATCATTTGCTTCTCCAATTTTCACGATGTATTCGGGTTTTGCCTTTTTCCAGCGTATCGGATCGATCTGGGCGGTTAAGCTTTTCAGAAATTTTTCAAATTTTTCGCTGGTGATTTTTTCCGTTATCTCATAGTTTATAAACAATGCAGAATCATAGACAATGACGTCGGAATATGGAATGGTCAGGATTTCAGGTCTGGGGCTTGAATGATAAAGTACCATTTTCGATCTAAGCTTTTCGGCCATATCAAATCCAACCAATGCGGCTTTTAGCGAATATTCTGAAAAATCAATAGGAACCAGAACATAGTTTTCACGTTTCAGCCTGTCACTATTTACGTTTCCAAGCATTTTTTCCAGAATTGGGAAGGCTACCTGTGCATCTTTTTCATCAATCCGTATTCTGATTCCGGTGTCCAGGAATTCGGCATTTTCAAACAAACAATCGATTCCCTTTGCTTCCAGGAGTGACCTTAGAACCTCTGCCTGAGAATAAGGTAACGAAGCCAGTGTTACAAGTTTGTCGTTCATGGCCTGCAATTTTAAAGGTTTTGTCCTTTGATTCGCGAAAGCAAGCGTAAGGGTTACAAATATGTCATGAAATATCATGGCAAGAATGGTTTTTTAGGAGAAATGTTTTTTGACGATGTGAAAGAAATTATTTACAAAATAAATAATAACCAATGACCGGTATCACTAAGTTATTAATGTGTATTCACATAACCGGGACGACCATAGTAAGCTACCCAATATTCTGGTGCAATTGATTTAAATCGGTTACAATTTCAAAAATCTGATCGGCTTGGTTTTCATTAAAAACACCTTCAATACCCAGGTTATGGTAGTTTTTAAATGGCGAATCATAGAGTTTCCCAGGATCAATTTTCCCATTGTGAGTAAAGAATGTTTTCAACGTATCCAAAAACTGGATCTGTACAGAACTTAGCTGATAATCGTTGATGAACTGTGCAAATGAAGAATTAACCCGCTCTTCACTCAGTCCAATAAGGGTTATGATGAAATTGATCAGATCAAGCTTTCGGCCCAGTTCATTTTCCAACTCTACCTTTTTTACTTTGCCATTAAGCAGAAGCAACTCTAACGAACGTAATTCGTCGTGTGTGATTTGTTCTCCGTTTCTGACTCTGTTGATGGTAATATGGTTTTTATTTTCCCTTATAATTTCTTCCAGCCGATGAATGTTGCTCGTAAACGGAGAACCCAATTCGGTCTTAGGTTCACTGGCAAAATCTTTTATTTTGACATTCAGTTCATCTTGATATTAATTACAGTCGTTAAACGGAACAATTAAGCTGTTGAAAATTAAAAGAAAAAAGCCATTCAATGTGTTGATATTGAATGGCTTAATTGGTAGTCCCACCGGGAATCACTGTCACTGTATTTTACTAAACACTAATTGATATTATTGTCTTATAACCAAGTGTTTGTGTTTGTTTTGTGAATGTAAATATTAGCTATTTACGACAATTGCACACTAAATTATCTCTTTTATTATCTCTTTTGATTAGCTTTGAGGGTATCAATAAAATGAAGGTATGACTAAAGTAACATTTTATATCGACAAAAATAATGTTGATTCAAGCGGGTTTGCCCCAATAAAAGCATGTGTTGCAATTGACTATAAACGTATAACAAAAACGGTTGCCAGAGTTAAACCTCGATACTGGAACGACAGTCAACCCAACGAAAAAGGCAACAAAAAGAGCAATAAACAGCAAGTTAAGAAACCTCTTGCACACGAGCCTGACAATGGCTATGCTGAAACAAACACCATACTTCACAACTTTAAGTCAGACACAGAATTGTATTTTTTGAAGTGTGATCGTCAGAAAATAAAAATTACCCCTGAATTGGTAAGGGATTATTTCAATGGTCAAAGAATCAATTTTGATGTTGCCGAAAAAGACCTATGGGAAGCTTATGAGGAGTTTGTAAAAGACGGTGAGCTAATGATGTCGGCCAATACAAACCGGATGCGAAAATCAAATAAAAAGTTTCTTGAAAAGTTTGAATCTGAAACCTGCTACAAGATGACTTTTGATAGTATCAACATGTTATTTTTCGACAGATTAAAGGAGTATGTTTTGAATACTAAAAGTTATGGATATAATTATTTGTCTGCAATTATCAAACGGTTTAAAGCTTTTATGGCATGGAGCCAGAAACGGAAATATCATAACAACACTGAATATTTAGATTTTTCGGCTCCCGAAAAAAAAGGTAGTATTATCCATTTGACTAATGACGAACTTCAACAGCTTATAAATTTCCCATTCGAATCTGAAAAGCTCCGAAAAGTGCGTGATTTTTATTGTGTTGGTTGTTTGATCGGTGCCAGGTATTGCGATTTAAAGCGGCTTACAAAAGATAACATATCATCAGGTGAATTAAAATTTACTACTGAAAAAACAAACGATCCGGTAACCGTTCCCATGTTCCCAGGTCTTAAAACGATTATTGACCGATACCCGGAACAATACCGCCTATTACCCAAAATAAGCAATCAAAAGGCAAATAAGTACATTAAAAAAGCTTGTGAACAGGCCGACATAAAAACCCTTACAGAGGTTAAGTCATTCGTAAAAAATGAAACAATAACCGAATTTAAGCCAAAGCACGAACTGATTGGAACTCATACCGCCCGGAAAACTTTTGTTTGCCTGGCACATGCCAGCGGTATGGATGAAAAAACAATCATGAGCATTACCGGGATAAGAGATCAAAAGACTTTAAGTCATTACCTCGATGTTTCGATTGATACAAAAAAGGATTCTTTGACCAAAATGTATAACGGTTTAATCCCAGAGGGAGAAGCGGAACCGGAAGACGAAACACTAAAAGCGATGAAGGAAACACTCTTGAAAGCCGGGTTTGAGGCTGAAATTATTGAAAAGCTATTGATACAAGAAACAAAGAGTTAAGATCTGGCATTGAACTTTTATATGGTGCAACCTGGTTGCTGAAGTAACTTAATAAATGATGTTGCTTGAGAAAGAAAATGAATCAATCTAGGTTTTTACTCCCGGCCATTTTTTGAAACATTACAGTAAAAAAATCAATGTATTTGCTGCGCATTTGTTCCATTACTAATTTTTTAAATTCTGGAATTGGAAATTCAATGTTCGCATCTTTATATATTCCTGACAATTCGCTAATTGTTAGAGAAATAGCATCGTCAATTATGGTGAACGACTGTTGATAAATCATTGTGTATAATGTTTCATAATGATGCAACATTTCATTCCTCAGTTCCAATAATTGTTTTTGTTCTGCATTTAACTTTTGTAAATTTTCAATATTAGCTTTTAAAACTTCTTCATTACGTGCATTTTCTGGAACCTCAATATCAAACAACTCATTAAAGGAAATTTCCAAAGCCTCAGCAATTTTCTTTCCTAAGTCAATGGTAATACTTTTTGTTTCGCCAGTTTCAACTTTTGAAAGAGCCATATTAGAAATAGTTTTATCATCCTTAATAACTATCAATCTGGCCAATCCGTTTAGACTTAAACCCTTACTTTTTCTTACCCTCTTTATTTTTTCACCTATTGTTTCCATAAGTGCAAATATATAAACAATAGTTTATTAAAAATAATTTATTTATTTATTTGATATACAGTACAATAAAAAAATGTATAAACATTTATGTGTTTAATATAAACAATTGTTTGTTTTTGTAAATTATAGTGTATATGTTTGTGACAGGTTTAATTTAATAGTATATGACAATGACACAATTTGTATTTGTTACTGATGAAGATGTTTTAAGAAAAGTAATTCGCGAAGAAATTACAGGAACCACAAAGGACATTAAAACAGAAATTGACCCAGCCGAAAGAAAGAACCGGCGGCAAGCCGCAACATTTCTAGGAGTTTCTTATCAAACGATGCACGAATGGACTAAAAAAGGAATTGTAAAAGAACACGGACATGGCCGTAAGAAGTTTTATTTACGTTCCGAGCTTATTGAATCACAAATTAACAACAATCTTTAAAACCTTAGAAAGATGAATAACCAAAGAGTTTTAAACCCAATTATTGATTTGATTAATCAAAGTGGACCAGTATCAGAATCGTTGATTCGTTGTCACAATCTTATTGCACACTCAATTCCTATTGACCAGTTCGATAAAGAAATACAAACAGACTTATATGATTTGTATGAAACGACAAAAGCATTAAAGATAGTTGAACTTGAGTTGATCCCTAATGAGAACAAAACGATTTACTCATTGCAAGAATTACTTGCCGAAAAAGATAATAGAA
>Ga0302286_10000777_pt1 | contig 24996 bp, 21 predicted proteins | sample III_Fen_E2_3_FD_198765 | JGI IMG/M metagenome (GOLD analysis project Ga0302286, IMG submission 198765) | Peat permafrost microbial communities from Stordalen Mire near Abisko, Sweden - III_Fen_E2_3 | ecosystem: Environmental > Terrestrial > Soil > Wetlands > Permafrost | place: Sweden: Abisko...
TTTTCTTATTAGGCCTTGGATTGTTGGTTTTCGTCCTGTTCACCTTTATGGATCGCAAATTAGATCAGGAAGAAGCTGATGCCGGTATTTCTAACGATGAAGAATTTAAATTCGCTGATATTATCGAAATTGGTAGAAATCGCGCCTTCTGGTATATAACAATCTTGTGCGTTCTATTTTATTCGGCAGTATTTCCATTTATCAAATATGCTACCAACATGATTGTTCAGAAATTCGAAATTTCTGACACTTTTGCCGGTTACATTCCTGCGTTATTACCTTTTAGTGCATTACTTCTGACTCCGGTATTTGGCAGTTTATTCGATAAAAAAGGGAAAGGTGCAACCATCATGATTATTGGTTCTATCCTTTTAGTATGTGTCCATCTTCTTTTCTCCATACCTTCATTAAACAGTTTCCCAATAGCTATTGGTTTAGTAATGGTATTAGGTATCGCTTTCTCTATGGTTCCATCGGCGATGTGGCCTTCCATTGCAAAGATCATTCCTGAAAGCAAATTGGGAACCGCTTATGCTATGACGTTCTGGGTTCAAAACTGGGGATTAATGGGTGTACCGTTCCTCATTGGTATTGTTCTGGATAAATATTGTATTACTGGAACAATCAACAAACTGGTTGATGGAAAAGAACAGGTGATCACCCAATACAACTACTCCATTCCGATGTTAATATTTGCCTTCTTCGGATTTTTAGCAATCGGTTTTGCATACCTGCTAAAGCATGAAGATCACAAAAAAGGATACGGACTGGAAAAACCAAACATCAAAGAATAAATTCAGGGATTAGCCCTAAAACTTCATACTAGAGAAAGCCTGTATTCGTTAAAATGAATACAGGCTTTTTTTATTGTTATCTGACTGTGTCAAACCATAAGTTTAAATTGTACCTTTAAGAACTTGATTTTTGAATCTGAATTTCATTTTAAAAACAACTATATGAGCAACGAAATCATTAAATTAATGCCCACTGAAGTATGGGCAAATTTCCAGCAACTGACGCGGATTCCGCGTCCTTCAAAACACGAGGATAAAATCAGACAGTTCATGGTCAATTTTGGGAAGAACCTCGGATTGGAAACGATTCTTGACGAAGCCGGCAACGTAATTATCCGTAAACCTGCAACTCCCGGAATGGAAAACCGCAAAGGAGTAATTCTTCAGGGACATCTCGACATGGTTCCTCAAAAGAACAGCGACAAAACTCACGACTTTACCACCGATCCGATTGAAACAATTATTGATGGAGAATGGGTGAAAGCTAACGGAACAACACTTGGTGCCGACAACGGAATTGGTGTTGCAGCAGCAATGTCAGTACTGGCCTCCAAAGAACTTGCACACGGCTCAATCGAAGCATTATTCACCGCTACAGAAGAAACCGGAATGGATGGCGCTATCGGACTAAAATCCGGCATCCTAAAAGGCGACATCCTAATCAACATGGATTCGGAAGACGAAGGTGAGTTATATGTTGGATGCGCAGGTGGTGAAGATGCAAACGTTTGTTTCAACTATACCGAAGTTCCGGTTCCGGCAGAATCTATCAGTTTTAAATTAAATGTAACCGGTTTAAAAGGTGGACACTCCGGAATGGATATTATTCTGGGAAGAGGCAATGCCAATAAAATTTTCTTCCGCGTACTAAAAGAAGCATATAAAGTTTGTGGATTACGTCTTTCTTCGATTTCCGGAGGAAACCTGCGGAATGCTATTCCCCGTGAAGCATTCGGTATTGTAACCGTTCCTTACGAAACTGCCGACAAACTGGTTGGATTAGTTGCCGGATTGGCATCGGTCATTAAACGGGAGCTATCGGCAACCGAACCGACGCTTAGAATCGAACTTACAAAAACCGAAATGCCAGGCTCTTTGATCGACGAAAAAACTCAGATCAACCTAACACATGCCATTGTAGCCTGCCCGAACGGAGTAATCCGCATGAGCGACAGCATGATTGGGTTGGTAGAAACATCAACGAATCTGGCTATCGTACAATCAAACAGCGAAACAAAGACCATTCAGATTGCCTGTCTGATGCGTGGGTCAGTTGATACCGCTAAAGCAGACCTGGGTTCTCGTATGGATTCGGTATTTACCCTTGCCGGAGCTGAAGTTTCGTTAACAGGAGCTTATCCCGGCTGGAAACCCAACATGGACTCACCAATTCTGAAAACCATGCAACAGGTTTATCTGGATAAATATGGTCGCATTCCTGAAATAAAAGCGATTCATGCCGGTTTGGAATGTGGAATTTTAGGTGGAACTTATCCTTATTGGGACATGATTTCCTTCGGACCAACCATCCGTTCACCTCACTCCCCCGATGAAAGAGTAAACATCGAATCGGTAGCTAAATTCTGGGATTTCTTAATCGAAACACTGAAGAATATTCCAACAAAATAGTATTACGACAAACAATAATGCCCCATTGTGGCAAACTTAATCCGGAAGAAACAAGGTAAACCGTACTTGTTTCTTCCGGATTTTATTACTGATAAATCCTTCCAAAATCGGATACATTCATCAATATTGTATTCGTTTATTCCACAAATCTGGTTCCCGACTCGTATGAAACAGTGCCTCTACGTTAATCGTTTTTGTCCGTTCATCAACCCGATAATGCACCAAATATGGGAACTTCATAATGCTCATGCAACGGATGTCATCATATCTTATAGCAAAAAGCAGAGCTGCATTTGAAAGTTTTGAGGTTTGCTTTTTTACCACATTAAAAAATCGATCCCCCAAGCCAGACTTCTGTTGATTATACCAATCAACAGCCTGAGCAACATCGTCAAAAAAACATGGATTATATTTTACAGTGAACTTCATTTTCGGGTAGCCATCCTGACTTCGAGTTCATTCAACGAAAGATAACATTCAGAGTTATTCTCATACTTCTTTATCCGTTCTCTCACAATTTGTTTATGTTCTTCTGGGATTACAACATCATCAAAACCTTGACCTGATTGCAAAACCTCACTGAGCTGCTGCTTTTCAGAGGGCGACAACTGTTTGACTATATCAACAATCTGCTTAAAACTAAGCGATACATTTAACGAGATGTGGGGTGTGTCCATAAAACATTCATTATCTAATACTGACAAATTTAGTCAATAAAAATATATCAAAAAAAAATATCCTCCGGGTTTAACGAGATATAAATGAAACAGCCCTGCGATTCGGCTAAAGCGGAATCGCAGGGCTGAAATATATCGCTATTAAAAACTATCGAAACAGTTCTTTATTGGCTTGTGCTCCCATGGTAAATTCGAGCGTACCTCCATCCATAATTTCCTGATGAGTGATATACGACCGATCCAATTTCTGTCCATTCAGTTTTACCTCCTGAATATATTTATTGTCTTTGGATGCCAACGGCGCCTTCATCGTGAAGAATTTTCCCGGAGCAACTTCAAGTTTGGCTTCCTGAACTATTGGCGAACCAAACTGGTATTTCAATTCCGACGGATTCACCGGATAGAAGCCCATCGCACTAAAAACATACCAGGCCGACATCTGTCCACAATCTTCATTTCCGCACAATCCATCCGGTTTGGTCGTGTACATGGTTATCTGAATCTGACGGTTAAGCTCCTGGGTTCTCCAGGCTCTTCCGGCATAGTTAAAGAGGAAGGTAGTATGATGTCCTGGTTCATTACCATGAGCATAACTACCAATCAATCCTGAAATATCAGGAGATGCATTTGCTCCTTTAACACCTTCGGCAACGGTGAACAATTGTTCCAATTTATTGGCGAAAGGTTCTTTACCCCCCAACAGTTCAATTAAGCCGTTCACATCCTGCGGAGCCAGCCATAGATATTGCCAGGCATTACCTTCGGTATAGTCACTTCCCTCGTGTTTCGAATACGCGGGATCGAAAGGAGTAGTCCACTTACCATTACTCAGTTTTCCACGCATGAATCCGGTTTCTTTATCGAAATAGTTTTTGTAGTTGAGCGCCCGCTTTGCAAAATAAGCTGCATCTTCTGTTTTCCCTAGCTTTTGAGCTACAGCTGCAACAGCCCAGTCATCAACAGCAATTTCTTCTGATTTGGCTACCGATTGCTGAATCTTATCTGCGGGCATATAACCCAGTTTATCGTACAAGCCCATTCCATCGCGGTCATTCATCGAAGTAGCTTTCATCGCTTCATAAGCCAACTGTTGATCGAAATCACCAATTCCTTTCAGGATGGCTTCAGCAATCACCGAAATCGAATGGTTACCAACCATACACCAGGTTTCATTTCCCTCCAGTTCCCACACCGGAAGAACTCCGGTTTGCTTGTAATGATCGAGCATCGTTTTTACCATATCATTCACCTTCGATTGCTGAGTTAGTGTAAACAATGGATGTAAGGCACGATAAGTATCCCAGAGCGAAAATACCGTATAGCGATTGTAGCCAACAGCTTTCTGAACATCACCTTTTACACCTTTAAACTCACCATTCAAATCAGAGAATAAAGCCGGAGCAACCATGGTATGATAAAGCGAAGTATAAAAAATTTTCTTTTGTTCCGGGTCATTGGATTGAATCCGGATTTTCGAAAGTTCTTTTTCCCAGGCATCTGAGGCTGCTTTCTGAGTAGCTTCAAAATCCCAGCCCGATAGACTTGCATCCAGATTAGCAATTGCATTGGCAACACTGACTGAAGAAATTCCAACTTTTGCAAGCAACTGTTTATTTCTGAAACTAAGCACCCCAACAGCACGACCCTCGCCGCCCACATTGGCGATAGCCGATTTTGTGATCGGACTCGAGAAGCGAACTGCAAAAAACACGTGCTGATCGGCACCCCATCCGTTCGACAAGCGGGTACCGGTAACTAATAAACTGTCAACAACCGACAATTCGGTTTTATACGGTTTGTCCCAATTGATAGCAAACCCCAGATTTATCAGCAGATTATTTTCGCCCTTTTCAGGAAATGAATAACGATGTAATCCAGCGCGTTCCGTCACTGTAAATTCAGCTTCCACGCCATTATTAGCCAAAGTCACCGCATAATATCCAGGTTTAGCTACTTCCTGAGTATGTTTATATTTTCCGGCATATCGGGTAACAAAATCACTATTCTTCTCACCATCAACAAATGTAACCGCTGATGTTACCGGCATGAAAGAAATATCGGCCAGATCGCCAATTCCGGTTCCACTTAAGTGTAAGTGACTAAATCCGGCAACAATACTATCGGAATAGTAATAGCCGGAACACCAGTCCCAGCCCTGCGTTCCATTATCGGGGCTAAGCTGAATTTGTCCAAAAGGATAGGCAGCACCCGGGTAGGTATGTCCATGATCGGCAGTACCAATAAACGGATCAACAAAGTCAGTCAATCGATCCAACTGCACTTGTTTGGGAGCCGACCCGGTACAGGCCAACAGAAATAACATTGAACCTGAAAGAATTGAAGTAAGTTTTGTCATCGATTCAGTTTTAAACATTTTTGACAAATGTAAGGAAAATCGGTATTCGGAAAATTATCCTTGCCAAACCTGGAAACGATTTTTTGTCACAACCGACAAAAAACATTTTTATTTTCTTTTCCGGTCATTAATTCAATTAATGTTAAATTCGAAGTCTATTTAAACACAAGGAATACCAAATGCATTTAAACATACTTCAATACGAGTCTGACATTTGGTCGTCAGCCGATTCTTTACGTTCTGCAGGATTGAAGCAGAGTGATTTTCCGAAATACATGATGCCATTCTTTGCCCTAAGAATGGTGGAAAGCCGTTTAATCAGGGAACATAAACGCTTATCGGAAGAATTCGGGAAAACCGAACAAAACACAGAGGATTACATTGATTACTTCAAAACTATTGGTCTTGGCTATAATGAATATATTATCAGACACAATAAAATACTAAGTGACATTTGTGCCAACGATAAAACTTTTGAATCCGATTTTAAAGAATACCTCGGTGCTTTTGACACTGAAACACGTCATTTGTTAGGCGTGGACAAAAGCAACGATGAAGAAAAGTACCTTGATGTATCAGGAGTTTGTGGAATCCTCCGCGCAAAAAAAATCTTGTTTTCTATCGTTCAGGGATGGAGTAAAATCGACTTAGAACCTTTCGACAACTCAGAAATCACCACCCTCGAAGAACATATCAAACGCAAATGGGCCGATATTTCTGCCGAAACAGCCGGAGAACAATATACCCCCGACGATATCATTGCGCTTATTTCGGATATTGTAGCTGCAAAAATTCAGGACAATGATGAATTCTTAACCATTTATGATCCAACCTGTGGCGGAGGAAACTTACTTTTTGGCATTGAAGACAAACTCACTTCCAAAACCAGTCGACCAACCAAAACCTATGGCATGGACTGGAATTCGTCGCTTTATGCTTTGGCTAAAATTGAAAGTCGGTTTCGTATCGATTCAGAGATTGAATACGGCAATACCCTGACTGAAACAAAATTTTTGGATAAAACTTTCGATGTCATTGTGGCTAACCCACCTTATGGCGTGGACTGGAAAGATTACCGTAAGGCCATCGAAACCGATAAAACTGGCCGTTTTGTGGCTTTACCCGCTATCTCCGACGGACAGCTACTTTTCGACCAGCACATTGTATATCAATTGGATAATGACGGCATTGCAGTAGTAGTAAACAACGGGTCATCCCTCTTTAGTGGTGATGCCGGAAGTGGCGAGAGTACCATTCGAAAATACGTCTTCGATAACGACTGGGTGGAAGCCATTATCCAAATGCCTACGGATGAGTTTTTCAATACCGGCATTTACACCTACTTATGGGTGTTCAACAAAAACAAACCGGACGAACGAAAAGACAAAGTCATCCTCATCGACGGCAGCAGCAAATACGTACCGTTAAAGAAAAGCAAGGGTAAGAAACGCCGCGAAATGAGCAGCGACAACCGCGCCGAAATTATCAAAGCGTTGGCCAATTTTGAAAATAACGATTTTGCACGCGTGTTCGACAAATGGCATTTCTATTTCAACAAGCAATCCATTATGCTTACCAATGTGGACTGCGAAGGCAAGTTTCTGAATGAAAAAATAAAACTCAAGCCCACCCGAATCACCCAATCAGGCGAAGACGGTACTTTCGAACTCACCACATTTGAATTATCCGAATACGATAAATCAAAATACAATTCGCTGACTGAATGTTATGAAGCAACAATTGCACCTCCCATCAATGCATTCGATTACAAAGAAAATAATTTGGTGGTTGAAGCCGCAGGAAAATTATATTCGTACGACTCCGAAACCGAATCCATTGTTGTGCAGACAGGGCAAGCTCTGCCTATTGATATTAACACCGCCAAACGTCTCGGCTGTGGCAAAATTCAAATAAAAGCCTCCTACAAAAAAACCACCCAAACAACCGATGCCAAATACAACATTTCGGTGGAGCTGATCCCCGATTTGCAAAAAGACTACGAAATTATCCGTTATTCGCCCAACGAGGAAGAAAATCAAGCCAACATTGCCGTTTTTATGGCAAAGTATATTACACGTCCGTTTGAGTATCTGGATAATACCATTGGCGTTGAAATCAATTTCAACAAGATATTCTACCAACCCGAAAAATTGGAAAAAATTGAAGATATTATGGCTGAACTGAACGCACTGGAAAACGATTTAAAAACCTTGGAAACGAGCTTAAACCTACTACAAGATTAGCCACTACGACTACGGTTTGGCAAATTGAGCTGTTAGCAGATTGATTACACAACTAGAAAACCATATAAAATGCAGGAGCAACAAAAAATATCCATACGTTTTTTCGACGACCGCGAAGTGAGGGCTTTGTGGGACGAACAGAACGCCAAGTGGTGGCTTTCGGTAGTTGATGTTGTTGGTATTTTGAATCAGGAAAACGATTACGCCAAGGTGCGGAACTATTGGAAATACCTGAAAACAAAACTCAAAAAAGAAAAAAACGAGTTGGTGAGTGTCACTAACCAACTGAAATTATCCGCCCCCGACGGGAAAAAATACCGAACCGACACCCTGGATAGTGACGGCATTATTGCTTTGGCAAAACATTTCCCGAACAACAGGGCCATGAAGTTTTTAGATTGGTTTTTATACAGCGATAATACTATTGACGGGCAAAGCAAGAAAAAAGCATACACACTTTTTGAAAGTAATCTGATTGACGAAATCGAAGTGGGTACAGCTAAAAGCTTGCAACAAATACATGCTTATCTGTTTGGTGGATTATACGATTTTGCCGGGCAAATCCGCCGGAAAAACATAGCCAAAGCTGGATTTCAATTTGCAATGACTCAATTTCTTGATGCTACATTAAAACAAATTGAAGAAATGCCTGAAAACACATTTAGTGAAATTGTGTGTAAATATGTGGAGATGAACATAGCTCACCCGTTTATGGAAGGTAATGGCCGGAGCACCCGGATATGGCTGGATCTGATACTGAAAAAACGCTTAAAAAAATGCGTGGACTGGAGCAAAATAGGCAAAATGGACTATATGAATGCTATGGTAGCAAGCGTGACAAACAGCACCCCCTTAAAGGAACTGCTGCAAAACGCCCTGACCGACCAGATAGACAGCCGCGAAATGTTTATGAAGGGTATTGATTACTCCTATTATTACGAAGAAAATTAGCATGAAACAATACAACAAATATAAACCGTCAGGCATTGAATGGCTGGGCGAAATCCCGGAACATTGGGAAGTGAAAAGGGTTAAAGACTTGACTTCTAAGATTGGAAGTGGTGTAACTCCAAGTGGAGGTGCTGATGTTTATTCTGAAAATGGAATCCCATTCTTTAGAAGTCAGAACATTTATAACAATAGATTATCAATTGCTGACATTGTCTATATTTCTGAAGAAATAGACAACTCTATGTCAAATAGTCGGATTCGACCAAATGACATTTTATTAAATATAACAGGGGCCTCAATTGGTCGGTGTTATTATGCACCAACTAACTTCAAAAAAGGCAATGTAAATCAACATGTTTGTATTATTCGACCGATTCAAAAGAAGATTACCACAAATCTTCTACATTTTCAAATAATATCTAAATACGGTCAAATTTTAATCGAAATAAGTCAGAACGGAGCAAATAGAGAAGGTCTTAATTTTCAACAAATTAAAAACTTTGTTTATGGTATTCCTCCATATCAAGAACAAACCGTCATTGCCAACTACCTTGACGCCAAAACCACTGCCATTGACCGCAAGATAGAACTGCTTACCGCCAAAGCCGATAAATACAAAGCCCTACGCCGTAGCCTGATCAACGAAACAGTTTGCCGCGGCTTAAGCCCGAATGCCCCGCTAAAAGATAGTGGCATTGAGTGGATTGGAAAGATCCCGGAGCATTGGGAGGTGAAAAGGGTTAAAGAGCTATTCTATATTGGAAGAGGACGTGTAATTAGTCAGGATGAATTAGTTGATGAAGGTAAATATCAGGTATTTTCGTCTCAAACAGAAAATAATGGTTGCTTGGGCTATATTGACACTTTTGATTTCAATGCAACTCTTTTAACTTGGACCACCGATGGTGCAAATGCTGGTACATTATTTAAAAGAGAAGGAAAATTCAATTGTACTAATGTATGTGGGACATTAAAGCCCAAAAAGCGTATGGAGAATCTTGATTTTATTCTTTATGTCTTGCAGATATCTGCAAGACATAATAAAAGAATAGATACTAATGGAGCAAAAATCATGAATAATGAGATGAGCGTAATATCTCTTCTTTATCCGCCAATAGAAGAACAAGACGCAATTGCACAATATCTGAATGAAAAAACGACCCAAATCGACACCATACTCACCAATATCAGTGAGCAAATAACCAAGCTTACTCAGCTGCACAAAACATTGATCAATGATGTAGTAACGGGGAAGATTAAAGTGACGGAATAAAAAACCGATGAATGGAAACCAATACGTTAGAATACAAACAGGAACTGACTGATGGTTTAGAAAAAGAAGTAGTTGCTTTTCTGAACAGTAAAACCGGAGGTAAGATAGTTATTGGAATGTCCAATACCGGTACAGCTATCGGGGTGTTAAATCCCGATGATTTAATGCTTCGTATAAAAGATAGGCTAAAACACAATATACTACCGGCTTGTTTGAGCTTTGTCCATTTATCAGTAGAAATCAACAACGAAAAGCAGCTGGTTTGCGTTGAGGTCTTCAGCGCCTGGGATAAGCCCTATTATATCTCGAAATTTGGCATGTCGCCCCGTGGTTGCTATTTGCGTGTTGGAACAGCTGCCGAACCGATGAATCAAAGTCAGATTGAATTGATGTTCTCAAAGCGGGTGCGCAATAGCATGGCATCCATACCTTCGCCCCGCAACGAACTCAGCTTCAATCAGCTGAAAATTTATTACGAAGAAAAGAGTAAACAACTCAATCAACGCTTTCTTGAAACGCTTGAACTATTCACCCCGCAGAAAACGCCCAACTATGCCGCGTACTTGTTGGCCGACGAAAATGGGAATTCGATAAAATTTGCCAAATATCTTGATACCACCAGAGTTACACTTATCGAAAACGAAGAATACGGGTATTGTTGTTTAGTGAAAGCTTTCGACCGGCTTATTGATCGTTTGATGATTGAAAACAAGACCTTTGCTAAAATCACAGCAAAAAAAAGGCTGGAACGTCGTATGATAGAACCCACTGCACTGCGTGAGGCTGTTCTCAATGCTTTGCTCCACAACGATTACGTAAATAGTGCCCCGCCAAAAGTAGAGATGTTTTCCGACAGACTCGAAATTACTTCTATGGGTGGATTACCTATTGGAGTTAGTATTGATGATTTTTTCTCAGGCTTATCGGCTCCCCGCAATAAAGAATTGATGCGTGTATTTCGGGATTTGGAACTTGCCGAACATTTAGGTTCGGGTGTTCCCCGTATTCTTGAGTTCTATTCCAAAGAGGTTTTTACCATTTCAGAAAACTATATTCGCATTACCTTCCCTTTCGAAACTACGTTCGTTGGGTTGGGTACTAAAACTGATGGTGAGGCAGTAAATGCGGTAGTAAGTGCGGTAGTAAATGCGGTAGAAGAACAGAATAATTTAATAGTTGATTTTGTAGCAAACAATCCGGGTTGTAGAAAACCGATGATAGCTGCTTTTTTGAAAATAAATATTCGAACACTCGAACGACATATAAAAATTCTCGTGGATAATGGTCGGCTTACATTTAAAGGCGCGCCAAAATCCGGAGGGTATTTTATTAAGTAAAAACAAACGATTATGCACGAACTCGATTTACAAGGTGGCTACCTGCTTAACTTTCTTTGCTCAGCAGATGGCTTGGGCTACAAGGAAGTTACAGCCAATACCGTTTCGGAAGATTATGTGATTGAAGAAGATTTGAAAGCGTTTCTATCCGAAACTTCGTTCAATCAGGGTAATTACCGTAAACTGCTGCGCAAGTACGGGAATGATGAAAAGGCTTTGTTTGGCGAATTGATTCCTTTTCTGCTCGACCGTATAAAATCGAGTGCCAATATGGCTTTGTTTTTCAATAGCAATAAGAATTTCACCTTTCAAGGGCTTACGTTTACGCTTTATGCTCCCAGCGGTTCGGAACTGAAAGGAGACAAGGATTTCAAAGAGAACATTTTCAGCGTAGTGCAGGAGCTCCCCTACAAATACAAACACGAAGGGAAAATACTATTCTCGTTCCGTCCAGATATTACCTTCTTTCTGAATGGTTTTTATCTGGGTTATTCGGAGCTGAAAAGCAACTAGAACAATCAGGACGCCCGTAAAGAAGGACGCAAGAAAGTGACGAATGATTACCGTTGTGCGGTGCAAGCTTACCTGAAAATAGCCAATGGCAATGATGTGTCGCAAAGCATACGACGTAACTTCCTGCGCATTTTCGATAAAGCCATACACATTACAGCCACCGATATTCAAAACACTTATGTGTTACGAAATACCGCTCCATTATTCGAGGAAATAAAACTGGCAGCAACCACCAACTTCGATTTTGAGCAATACCAGCGAGCTACACTGAAAGTATTCAAAGCCTATCCGCTCCGCAATCCGCAGGCTTCGCAAACCGAACGGTTTGAAGAGGTTTTCAGGGCATTGTATTCCAAAGTTATGATAGAGAAAGAAATACTCTATTACAACTTTCTGGAACGGGAATTAGTAATTACAGGCAAGGGCAAAAAAGAATACAAGCACAACGATGGTCGTCTGATTGCACCACGCCCCAAACAAAAATTTGGTGCTGATAAAATAGTAGATAAGATTGCCGAGTTTATTGAACATGAGAAAGAACCGGATTACTTCATCAAAAAGCTGGAAGCCGAGCTTCGGGCTAAAGGAGCAAGCGAACCAAAAGTTCAGGAGTTGGTTGGGAAGCGCCTGAAATACCAAAACAATAAGAATGTGTATTCTTTGTTGCTGCAATACGCTGCAGGTTTTGGCAAAAGCAATATCATTGGTTGGACAGCACTTCAACTAAAAGATATGCATGATGAACATGGAAAATTTATCTACGACAAGATATTGATTGTAGTAGATAGATTACAACTCCGTGACCAGTTGGACACCATGCTGCACAACATGAACATTCAGAAAGGAATGTTTATCGAGGCATACGATAAGAATTCATTCAAAAAAGCCCTGAGCAGTTCAGAACGAATTGTAGTAGTCAATATACAGAAGTTTTCGGCAGTAACCAGCAAAGACAATGCTACGACCAATCAGTTTCTGGACGATGCAGCTATTAGTCGTTTAGCCGCTATGCGGGTTTGCTTTATTATCGATGAGGTTCACCGCAGCAATTCAGGTGCCCAGCACGAAGATATGGTTTCGCTTTTCGATGAACTGCAAAGCACTTTTGACAATAGCAAAGCATACAAGCATACAAGAAAAAAGAAGAATCTGATTATCGGTTTTACCGCAACACCCAGCGACCATACATTAGCCCGTTTCGGTGAATACAATAAATACGCCGAAGGCGAGAAACTATGGGTCCCGTTTGATAGCTACACCATGAAAGAAGCCATTGATGATGATTATATTTTTAATCCGCTTCGTGGCATTGTACCTGTTTCGGCAAAAATGTATTTTCAATTGCCTGAAAATAAATTGGAAGGTTTTGAAGGAGATACCGGCTATGATGACAAAGAACTGACAGAAGAAGAACTGGGAAACCGCTACCAAATACGCAAAGAGAAAATCTATTCTGACCCCGACCGAATTGATGCCATTGCTCTCTTTGTGGTGGACAGATTACTCTCAGCAGTGTATCACAATATCCGTGGTACGGCAAAAGCCATGTTGGCGATTTCAAGCATTCCCAATGCAATCAAATACAAAAAACTGATTGACAAATACTATCCACAAACGGTAGCAGCCCAAAAGAAATACGAACGTTTTAGTGACGCTCCTGTATATATTGTTTACTCAGAACGTCAGGGAGTTGAATCGCCCAATGGATTGAATAGCGGTATCAACGAAAAGCAGGTATTGCAGAACTTCAAGTTAGCCAAGAACGGTTTAATCATTGTCGTGGACAAACTGCAAACAGGCTTTGACGAGCCAAAGCTACATACCTTATTTCTGGATAAAGAGATTCGGGGGATAAATGCTATTCAGACTATTTCGCGGGTGAATCGTACCTGTAAAGATAAGAACGATTGTAAAATAGTCGATTTCTCCCACCTCAATGTAAACGTCAAAAACATAAAACAGGCATTTGAACATTACTCAAATGTAGTAGTCTCTGATTTTGCTCCTCTGGAAGATGAAAAAACATTGCTGGATTTATACAAACAGCTCAAGAAGCATGAATTATTTATAACTCAATTCAAATTATTCAGGCAATACAGCACCGAATATACCGACAAAAGCAAGATGTTGGAAATGGAAACAGCTTTTAGGGAGTATATCAAGCATAACTTTGAACAAGCGCAGGAACTGAAAACTGGTGTAAACAAGTATTTCCGAATATTGAACCTGATTGAATTTGTCATCGAGCTAGATAAAAAGCTTTCAGAAGAACTGTTTATTGAGTTCTGGCATAAATACAGTATCATTTATCGTCAGGCCACTAAAACCTCAGAACCGGAAGTGGATGATGTGGAAATCTATTTCGATAATAAAATTGGTATACTTGCTCCCGTTGAGGATGAGCTTAAAGGAAAGCCGAAAGGAAGTTCTAGTGGCGAACCACCAACAGGAGGTCTTGGTTCAAAATACAATATTCTGAAAGAAATAGAAAAGCGTAATAAACAGGAAGAAAAGATAAAAGAGCAGATAGAAGCCTTTGAAAAACTGATTGATGAGTTCTTTGAATATATCCAAGCTGACACAAACGGCAAGCGTTTGATTGCTAAAATCAAAAACATAGGAAATACATTTAGCTATGCTGAGAAACTAAATGATTTCAATAAGCTGTATACCCAATATACAATTAGGAACCGAAGCAAACTAAATGATTTATTTCTACGTGAAACAAAAGGCAACCAATCTCAATTGTTTGATGATTTTGAGAGAATCCTCCCCAAAAAATATTTATTGAACGAACCATGGGACATTGCTGCGGAACCCTAAATGTAGATTCAAAAAATCCAATCAAAAGATAACTGACTGGTTTATTAACAAAAAAGCAGCTAAGAAATATTCTTAACTGCTTTTAAAATTTGTAGCGAGAGGCGGGTATGATCCGCCGACCTCATGATTATGAATCATGCGCTCTAACCAGCTGAGCTACCTCGCCATTACTTTGTTTGAACGGTTGCAAAACCAAACCAGAGGCTCATTTTTGCGGTTGCAAATATAGCACAATATTTATTCAAAAAACACAGGCCGAAAAAAATATTTGCTTTTTTTTGAGTGTATTTTCATATGCGTTGCATTTTTCTGTTTTAATACATATATTGCAGCAAATCAAATAAACCGATGGTCGAAAAAACGAAAATACAATTAGAATACATCATAAACTGCTCTCCGAAGGTATTATTCAACAGGCTTAGTACAGCATCCGGATTAACAGAATGGTTCGCTGATGATGTGCGGGTTAAAGGTAATCTTTACACATTCGTATGGGGCGATTCCGAAGAAGTTGCTGAAAAGAAAAACCAAAAAGAAAACAAGTCGGTGCGTTACGAATGGGTCGACAACGTCGACAAAGAAGATTTATATTTCGAATTTACAATTAATCAGGACGATTTAACCAACGATGTTTCATTAACTATTGTCGATTTTTCCGAACCCGAAGAAGTTGAAGAAATAAGTGATCTTTGGAATTCCCAGATTTCCAAGCTAAAACAGCTATTAGGATCCTAACCATCAGCATATTTAACATTATTTTCCACTTGCATCAAAACCATGTTCCATATTCGAAAAAACGTGGTGTGCAAGGATTTTTCATGTTCCGTTTATATCCGAAAATCTAACTTACAACCAGATTTTAATAATTTTTCACAGACTCAAGCCCTGAAATCTTTAAATAATTGGGCAGGTAGTCGTCTTTCACTTTTTAATTCTTCAAAATACCTTAGTTTTGTAATCGTTTTTATTAGGCAAGCAATAGCATGAAGCGACTACATCGGTTTATCATAAAAAGCTTTTTAGGTCCTTTTTTTATGACCTTCTTCATTTGTGTATTTGTACTTTTGATGCAGTTTCTGTGGAAGTACATCGACGATTTAGTAGGAAAAGGACTGGATTGGAAAATTGTTGCTGAATTGCTGGCTTATGCCTCATTCGCCCTTATTCCTCTGGCATTCCCTCTGGCAATGCTACTCTCATCAATTATGACATTTGGAAACTTTGGGGAAAACTATGAACTGGTTGCCATGAAAGCTTCCGGAATCTCATTATTTCGAATTATGCAACCGCTTTTAGTTCTGGCAATTCTGCTAACTACGCTTGCATTCTTCTTCTCCAACAATATACTTCCCAAAACCAACCTCAAGTTCCATACGCTGCTATTAAGCGTACGACATCAAAAACCTGAGATGGTAATCAAAGAAGGTGTTTTTGTGAACGACATGCCTAATTTCAGTCTAAAAGTTGAGCGTAAGGGCAAAGACAACAATATGCTTTACGATGTGATGATTTACAATCACGCCGACAATCAGGGAAATATTAAAGTTACGGTAGCCGACTCGGGAAAAATGGAGATTTCACAGGTAACAGCCACTGAGAAATACATGGCGATCACCCTCTTCAACGGGCACAATTACGAAGATGGACGCGAGCACAATGCCGGAACATATGGGCGTAAGTATCCATTTTTACGCGAATCATTTACCAAAGAAATAATCAACATCAGCATGAGTCAATTCGAATTCAGCCGAATGGATGAAAACCAACTTCGAAGCAGTTCTCGTATGATGAGTGCAAAAGATTTGGTTTCTCAAGGCGATTCATTGTTCTCTGATTATAAGATCCGCCTATGGCATTTTGTTACTTCACTAAATTATGGCAGCGAAATAAACCGGCAGGTAAACTGGCTGTCGATTCCAATTGATTCACTCCGAAAAAATCCGAATATAAAATCAGATACGTTGATTAATATTGATCAGACGATCGCAGCAATGAGTACTTTTGAAAAAACAGAACTTTACCGAAAAGCAATCGGAAGTGCTCAAAACAACTCTCAGACGATCAGTCAGACGATGGATGAAATGTACAAACGAAGGAAATTTATCAATAGTTTCCCTATGGAATGGCATCGTAAATTCACCTTATCCTTTGCCTGTTTGATTTTCTTCTTTATCGGAGCCCCTCTGGGTGCTATAATCCGAAAAGGAGGACTGGGAATGCCGGTTGTTGTTTCGATCCTGATGTTTATAGCCTATTACATTTTGATGATAACAGGAGAAAAATTCGCGTCAGAAGATGCATGGTCGATGATTGGAGGAATGTGGTTTGCATCTCTGGTATTTCTTCCCCTGGGAGTCTGGCTAACCTACAAAGCTGCTACTGATTCAGGTGTTATGAACATGGAAAGTTATCAGGAACTCTTCAAGAAGCTGACTAACCTAAGTTTTTTGAAGCGTAAAAAAACTAAAGAAGAAAAATAAATGCAAATACTCCAGTTAATGAACAAAGTGCCATGGCCACCCAAAGACGGAGGAGCCATCGCCTGCATGAACATGACAAAAGGGTTTTCGATGCTTGGCCATGAAGTAACGGTTTTAAGCATGAATACTTCGAAACATCATATCCGCATCAAAGATATGCCATTAAATATCCGCAACCGGGCTGATTTTCGGCTGGTTGAGGTTCCGGCATCTGTTAACTGGCTTGAAGCTGCACTGAATCTGTTATTTTCAAAACTTCCATACAATGCACAGCGATTCATTTCTGATGAGTTTAGCATGGAACTGGTAAAACTACTCCATGAAAAACCATTCGATATCATTCAACTGGAAGGCTTATATCTCTGTCCATACATCCCGGTTATTCGAGAATATTCGCAGGCATTGATTGTCTATCGTGCTCATAACATCGAATACGAAATCTGGGAGCGCACCGCAAAACTATCTGAAGGAATCCGATCCAAATACATTCGCAACCTTTCGAAAAGGATTAAACGATTCGAAATAAGCTACCTGAATTCATACGATATATTGGTCCCTATAACTGATCGGGATGGACAAATCCTTGATCAACTGGGCAATACCAAACCCAGACACACTTCGCAAACGGGTATTGATTTTGCATCACTCGTTCCCACCGCTAAGAAACTTGAGTTCCCTTCATTATTTCATATCGGGGCTCTTGACTGGTCCCCCAATCAGGAAGGACTGACCTGGTTTTTTGATCATTGCTGGCCACGGATTCATCAGGAAAATCCGGACTTGAAATTTTATCTGGCCGGAAGAAATGCCCCCGATTGGTTCGAACGTCGCATAAAACTTGATGGAGTAGTATACCTGGGAGAAATTAATGATGCCTATGATTTTATTAACTCTAAAGCAATCATGGTAGTTCCTCTTTTCTCCGGAAGTGGAATGCGAATTAAGATAATTGAAGGAATGGCACTTGGCAAACCAATTGTCACCACCGACATCGGAACTGAAGGTATCCCAACAACAAACGGAGATAATATTCAGATTGCCAATGACGCTGAACAATTCATCAACGCAATAAATCAGCTTATTAACAACCGCGAGCTTTCCAATCAAATTGGGAAAAATGCGATCGAATTTATTCAGCAGAAATACGACAACTTATCGCAAGCCGGTGCGCTGATCAATTTTTTCAAGCAACACCTGAGCTAAAATACCCAAATCAGGCTGTACTGTAACCTATGGAAATAGTCTTCTGGATATCCACATTAATCATTTTATACACTTTCGGTGGATACGGGATTATTTTGCTTACAATACTGAAAATCAAAAACGTATTCTCGCACAAAGGGCCGTTCAAAACGCTTTCTGACAAAGATCTTCCTGAAGTATGTCTGATTATTACAGCCTATAACGAACGTGACTATGTCGATAAAAAGATAAAAAACTCACTCGAACTAGATTACCCGACCGAAAAACTTACCATCATTTGGGTCAATGATGGATCGGATGATAGAACTCCGGAACTGGTTGCCAAATATCCCCAAATCGTACTGTTGCATAATCCGGTCAGAAGTGGAAAAATTGCCGGAATGAACAGAGGTGTCGAACTATCCCAGGCTCCTATATTGGCTTTTAGCGATGCCAACACCATGCTTTCTGCAAATTCGCTACGTGCAGTCATCAACCACTTTCAGGATTCGACTGTTGGCTGTGTAGCAGGCGAAAAACAATTTTACAAAGGAGACCATCAGGCTGTTGCTGCTGCGGGTGAAGGATTTTACTGGGCTATTGAATCGTGGTTAAAACAACTCGACTACCAGTTTTACAGCACCATTGGGGCCACCGGAGAGTTGTTCGCCATCAAACGTGAGCTTTTCCATCAGGTAGAATCGGATACCCTGCTCGATGATTTTATGATCTCCATGCGAGCTACCGAACAAGGTTTTCGGGTGGCCTACGAACCTCAGGCAATTGCTTCTGAAAATGGATCAAGCAATGTAGCTGAAGAAATGAAGCGTAAAGTACGTATCGCTGCCGGATGCTACCAATCAATGTTCCGCCTTAAAAAATTGCTTAATCCATTCTTTAACTTCAAATTATTCTTCCAGTACATTTCACACAAAGTGATGCGGTGGACACTGGCTCCATTAGCACTAATCGCTGTACTAATTTCAAACATTCTCATCCTCATAAAATCAGGAGATACAGCAACAGATTCAATTTATCTGGGCATATTCCTCCTACAAATCTGTTTTTATATTCTGGCTCTATTTGGAATGTTAACACAACGGAATCCGGTGCGAATCAGATACATTTATGCCCCTTTCTACTTCATATCAATGAATGTTGCCATGTTTCGCGGATTTTTTCGCTTTCTGAAAGGCAAACAATCGGTACTTTGGGAAAAAGCAAGACGGGCTTAAGGCTGCAACTCAGCCTGCGAACCAATATTTTCGCTAATTTTACACCAAAATGTAACTACTATTACTTACTATAATGAGCGATATAAAACTTAATACAATCCCGGAAGCTATTGATGCTTTAAGGAAGGGGGAGATGATCATTGTTGTTGATGATGAAGATCGGGAGAATGAAGGTGATTTTATTGCTGCCGCCGAGAAAGTTACTCCGGAAATGATAAACTTCATGACCAGATACGGAAGGGGACTCGTTTGTGCTCCTATCAGTGAAGAAATTTGTGATCAACTGGAACTTGAGCTGATGGTTGGAAAGAACACTTCAACTCACGAAACTCCGTTCACTATTTCTGTTGATTTACTGGGAGATGGCTGTACCACCGGAATTTCGGCCAGTGACCGTGCAAAAACGCTCAACGCCATCGCCAATCCGAATACAAAACCGGAAGAACTAGGCCGTCCGGGACATATATTCCCGTTGAAAGCAAAAAACCGCGGAGTACTCCGCCGTTCTGGACATACCGAAGCAGCTGTCGATCTGTCCAGACTTGCAGGATTAGCACCCGCAGGTGTACTGATCGAAATCATGAACGAAGATGGAACGATGGCCAGATTACCTCAACTTGCGGTAATCGCCGAAAAGTTCAACATGAAACTTATAAGTATTAAGGATTTAATAACATACCGTTTACAAAGCGAAAGCCTAATCGAACGCGGAGAAATTGTACATCTTCCAACCCGTTTTGGCAACTTTAAAATCATCCCTTTCCGTCAGGTATCCAACGGAGTGGAACACATTGCCCTTATCAAAGGTGAATGGGAACACAACGAACCGGTATTGGTTCGGGTTCACTCTTCATGTATGACTGGTGATATTTTTGGATCGTTACGTTGCGAATGTGGCGACCAATTGGAATATGCCATGCAACAGATAGAAAAAGAAGGTAAAGGTGTTTTGGTTTATATGATGCAGGAAGGTCGCGGAATAGGCCTTATGAATAAAATTGCCGCCTATAAACTTCAGGAACAAGGATTTGACACTGTTGATGCCAACATCCACCTGGGCTTTGATGCCGATGAACGCGATTACGGTGTAGGAGCTCAAATTCTCCGAAGCCTCGACGTAACCAATATGCGTTTAATGACCAACAATCCGGTAAAACGGGTCGGTCTTGAAGCCTATGGATTAAAAGTTGTGGAAACCGTAAACATCGAGATTCAGCCTAACGAAATCAACCAGAACTATCTAAAAACCAAACGTGACCGAATGGGACACAACCTTCAGCACTATCGGTACGATAAGTAATCTTAAAAAACATGCATCCGAAAGAAATCCGCATCGTATTTATGGGGACTCCCGACTTTGCTGTCGAGAGTTTAAAAGCATTGGTTGATAATGGCTATCAGGTGGTTGGAGTAATTACTGCTCCCGACAAACCTGCTGGACGTGGCCGGCAACTTAGTGAATCTGCTGTTAAAGTATATGCCCGCGAAAACAATCTTAAAGTTTTACAGCCAGAAAAGCTCAAAAACCCCGAATTCATTGCTGAACTAGACAGTCTGAATGCTGATCTCCAGATTGTAGTAGCCTTCCGGATGTTGCCCGAAATTATTTGGAACAAACCACCAATGGGCACTTTCAATCTGCACGGATCTTTGCTTCCGCACTATCGTGGAGCCGCTCCGTTAAACTGGGCTGTGATTAATGGTGAAACTGAAACCGGAGTAAGTACCTTCCTGCTTTCTCATGAAATAGATACCGGAAAGGTGATGTTTCAGGAAAAAATCGAGATTGCAGAAAATGATTCTGTAGGCGACATTCATGATCGGTTAATGGGCGTCGGAGCGAATCTGGTTCTAAAAACAGTCGATGCTCTGGCTGAAGGAAATGTACAGGCAATCGATCAAAGTCAGTTAACCACCAATCCGGAACAACTTAAGCCGGCACCTAAAATATTCAAGGAAGACTGTCGCATCGACTGGACCAAAGATACCGAATCGGTTCGCAACCTGATTCGAGGATTATCGCCCTACCCTACTGCCTGGACCGAACTCATTCATCCGGACAAAGAAGAAATACTTACTGCTAAAATTTATTCGTCAATCCGGGACAACAGTAGTTTACCGGCAGCCCCGGGAACTCTTTCAAGCGATGGCAAGAAATATCTACGAATTGCTTGTCCCGACGGATGGCTTTCGATCACAGAGCTGCAACTATCAGGCAAAAAACGGATGAAGATCGATGAATTACTCCGAGGATTTCAGAGCATCAACGAATGGAAAGTAAAACTTTAAACAGATAGAAGATAAAAAGGCCGAAGGCCGAAGTAAATAAAACTTCGGCCTTCTGCCTTTTTGGGTCTTCAACACCAACTTATTTCTTCTTACTAAAATTCACAATAAGAAAATAAATTATGAATCCCAATGAAATGGCTACCAGCTCAATACCAAAAGGCAAGACACTCTGATCAATAAAATTCTCACAATTCCCTCCGGGGCTCATCTGATCAATAAAGATAAATCCAAGTCCGGCAAAGAATGTAACTAAGCCCCATTTCAACGAAGGATACTTATTGGCTTCCTGATTTTCAGGACTTACTGAAGACACCTTCTGTTCCAGAATACCTGCATTATCAAAGTGTCCGGCTTTAATAATTTTTCTTTTCAATAAAAAGTCTGTGAAATTTTTCAGAATCTGATAAATCGCAAAGAAGACAACCGCAGTTATTAATGCATCAGTCATGATTTTCTAGTTTTAAGTGTTTGAAAGATGTGACAGCAGCATCCGTTTAAATGTTGCAAGAAAGATGTTTTTTTTCAGAATGAAAAATATCCGTAAATTCTGCAACATTTCACATCAGTTCGTTGTCAAACACTAGGTATGAATGATCAAGAATTAATAAGCCAGATTTTAAAAGGAAATATGAATGCATTCACGTTTCTGGTAAACCAATACCAGAAGCTGGTGATTCATATTACAGGCCGTTTAATTCAGCGTCAGGATGAATTGGAAGATGTATGTCAGGAAGTATTTATGAAAGTTTATCAGAATCTTGGAAAATACCGAAACGAATGCAAGCTTTCGACATGGATTGCCACCATTGCATACAATACCAGCATCAATTACCTGCGAAAATTCAAAAAAGGAAATGAAATAAATCCGGAAGACTGTACCGAATTACGAAATCTAAGTGAAAACAATCCAATAGATTTTGAACGAACAGACCTGCACCGCTATATTCACGAACAAATCGATCTTTTGCCGGCTCAATACCGAACCGTTTTAACCTTGTATCACCTGGAAGAATTTTCGTATCAGGAAATCGAGCAGATTACAGGAATGCCCGAAGGAACCGTCAAAAGTTATTTATTCAGGGCTAAAGCTATTTTAAAGGAAAAACTTAAGTTTGTAGTGAACGAAAACAGTTTAAGAACAATAAAGGAGATCAGCAATGAAGACTGAAGAATTGGATCACATTGTAGATAAAGCACTTCGGAAAGAACCCAGCTTCCGTTTATCCGACGATTTTGCACTAAAAATTACTGGTGCAGTTATTCGTCGCGAGCAATGGAAAACCGATTTCCGTGAATATCTTTTGCTCTCGGCTGTTGTAATAGGACTGGGATTAGTCGTTTCCGGAATATTCTACTTCATAGATAAAGAGGCAATTCTTCGATTCGTCAACTTCTTATCCAACAATACGCTACTGGTAATTGGAGGTATATTTACCCTTAACTTTGTTCTATTTGCCGACCGTGTTCTGTTACGCTTATTATTCAATCGTTGGAGCAGAACTTAGTTTTCAAGCACGGATTCCCTTAAAAACATTTCATAACTCAAAACAAAAAACTCGACTACTACCTTGGGGCTTTCGTCCGTAAATAAATAGTCTGACCTTTAGACGGTTCATCACCGTATCTCATCCGGTTTCTTCGAAGTAAAGGTTTTAATTTCACACCATAAACTTGCGAGATGTAATGCATCGTCTCTCCGGCATCAGCAACATGTTCTTTATGCTGACGGTCTGCTTTACGGTGTTTCGCTTCCAAATAAAGAATTTCATTGGCAACCGGTTTCCTTCCCTTTGCAAAATCGTTGTAGGTATAAAGTTCCCAATTCTTTAATCGTAAATCTTTCGTAAGGCTTTCGTAGGTGTCATTTTTACCTACCACAACCGTGCGTAGTCCATTTCGTAGTGCAACTAGGTGAGCTGTACCGCTCATGCAGGGATCGTGTAACCTGGATGGTGAGGCATCCTGCTTCACCGAAGCCATTCGACGGTTATCACCATATTCATCGTAGAGAAACAATTTAAAATCTTCTATAATCTTGATTAAGCGCTCCGCATAAGTCGGATCGGTCGCATATCCAGCTTTTTTTAATCCAATAGCCCATCCCCGATAATCTTTAGGATCCAGTTGAAACAGGAAACGATAACGTGGACCGGACATCAAGAAATTTGAATGATCGATATACGAAGCTTCAGCATGAGCATACTTCCGGAAACATTCATGTTTCTCATCATCGTCATGATATATCTTCTTCCCATCCCAATCACTTTTACACTTGATTCCAAAATGATTATTTCCATCTGTTGCCAAACTGCTATTTCCATTCTGAGATTCCCAACATCCCTGAGCCAGAGTAATACTAGCCGGAATACCACTACGTTCCATCTCGGAGATCGCTAACGTATAATATTTTTGAATGTATTCTTCGCGGGTTGTTTGTATTCGTTGCGCAAAACCAGCAGTATATATAAAGAGAGCAATAAATGGCAAATAAAATTTTATCATAACGATCGATTGTGAATACCACAAAAATAAGAAAATGTTGGAAGCATAGCCCATTGACAAATAACAAGTATTAATGTACATTTGACAAAAATGTTCAAGAATGAAAACGACCGAAATCAAAATTATTGTTTGCGAGTATCAAACAAAGGATGAAATGCCTGAACAAGACCAACTATTACTCGAAAAAGCCCGGGAAATTACGGCCTTAGCATATGCTCCATATTCAGGATTTCATGTTGGAGCGGCAATCTTACTCGAAAACGGAATGATTATAACCGGGAATAATCAGGAAAACTCAGCATACCCATCAGGTTTATGTGCCGAACGCGTAGCATTGTTCTATGCTAATGCCAATTACCCCGAATCGGCTGTAAAAACAATTGCAATCTCAGCAGCAAAAAATGGCATTCTGGTAAAAGAATCAGTAAAACCATGTGGTTCTTGCCGTCAGGCTTTAGCTGAAACAGAAGTTCGATTCGAAAATTCAATTCGTATTATTCTTGACGGGCAAGACTCCATTCAGGTTTTAGAAGGCATCGAAAGCCTACTGCCATTGAGTTTCTCAAAAAAATCATTATAAAAAAAGGATGCCCAAAAAGTCAAAACCCTCGCAGATAACGTCATCCCGAGAGAGAACCCATTTTCAATAGTCACAATGTGGTAATGACAGGGAGAAAAAATAGCTTTGCGAAAATTCAAGATTTGCACAGCG
>Ga0302286_10000778_pt1 | contig 24984 bp, 16 predicted proteins | sample III_Fen_E2_3_FD_198765 | JGI IMG/M metagenome (GOLD analysis project Ga0302286, IMG submission 198765) | Peat permafrost microbial communities from Stordalen Mire near Abisko, Sweden - III_Fen_E2_3 | ecosystem: Environmental > Terrestrial > Soil > Wetlands > Permafrost | place: Sweden: Abisko...
ATTCGTTGGGCCGGAGTCGATCCGCGTGATGGTGCGCCACTCTGGTACGATACAAATGGCAATGTCACCCGCACGTACAGCATAAATAACAGAGTGCCATGGAAATCTTCCTCTCCGATAATAACGGGTGGTTTTATCAACACACTGAAATACCATGATTTCACATTATCAGCACAAGCTAGCTATGTATTAGGTGGATATTCTTTTAGCACTTTTGGTAGAGATGTCTCGTCAGATGGCTTGTATATCATGTCACAAAACCAATCAATTAATCAACTTGATCGTTGGCAAGCGCCCGGAGATATAGCCACCACTCCTAAACTTATTTGGGGTTCATCAACAAAATCCGTTATGAATTCTACCCGTTATGTGTATAGTACCACACATGTTTTACTTAAAAATATTGCCTTGAGTTATCGGATTCCATCCACAATAATGAACAAGTTCCATGTTTCATCGTGCCGCATATCATTAATTGGCGATAATCTTGCACTTTGGACACCTTATGATAAAGTTAATCGAAATTCGTACCGACAATCAATCAGTGGATACCCTATGGAAACAAGTTATTCAGTAGGAATTGACTTGTCATTCTAATTAGACAATAAAAAAAATGAAAAAAAATATACAACTCTTTGTAATATCAGTATTGGCGTTGCCATTTAGTTCGTGTAGTAACTTCCTTGAAGTGGAGAATGTCGGAAGGGTTACTATTCCCAGTTTATTTGCAGATATGGATGGAATACGATCTGCCACAACAGGTATGTATAGTAAAACATACGATTATTACAACTCTGAATTTTATGAATATCCTGAAGTGGCAGGAAACATGGTGGATTTTAAGTTGACAGATGCTTCAGAAGGGATGATTTTCCAGTACAACTTTACCTCAACTCCTGAACAAGAAGCTGCTGCCGTAGGCCATATTTGGCAGAAGATCTATGTTGCTCTTGGCAATACAAATAACATTCTTCAGTATCAACCTTCGTTACTTAATAAATTTCCGGAAAATGCGAACGAACTGCAACTGATTAAGGCACAAGCTTTATTTGTACGGGCTTTATGTCATTTTGATCTGTGCCGCTCTTATGCCCAACCCTATTTTCAAACGCCTAATGCTTCGCATATTGGCGTACCCGTTTTAAAGCAAACGCCCGGCGCTGATGACAATGTATCAAGAGCCTCCGTAAAAGAGGTATATGACTTCATTAAAAGTGATTTACTTGAATCGGAACAACTTTTCGGGACAACTCCAATGGTAGACGCCTATCATGTATCTCAGAAAGCAACCCGAGCTTTGTTGAGTCGGGTTTATTTATACTCCAGGGAATGGGATAATGTAATTAAATACTCAACACTCGTTATTAATGCTTCTACTTTATCCAAAAACAATGACTATCTGGCCATGTACACTGACCAGACAGCCGGTACAGAAGCAATTTTCAGACTTAACGGAAAGTTGAAATCCCAAATCTTAGGGGAATTCTATTCATCGACTGATCCGGTGGTAATTGCAGCAGATACGCTTATGTCTTTGTACACCGATACCACCGATGTCCGTCTGAAACTATTTAAAAAACTAAAAGGAACCAATAAATATGCAACCTTAAAATATTCAATTAAAGATACTACTGTTGCTATCAATGACAAACGATACGATCCTATTGTACTTCGCGTTTCAGAGATGTATTTAAACAGAGCAGAAGCCTACCTGAATTTAAATTTACTTGACAAGGCAACATCTGATTTGAAAGTCATTATAGCCCGTAGTTTGGACAAGGAAGTTTCCGAAATTAATGTTGCACATACTGATAAAACTTCATTGGCAGCTCTTATTGAAAAGGAAAGAGCTAAAGAATTGTGTTTTGAGGGTCATAACTTTTTCGACATCATCAGACAAGGGAAAAATCTGGTAAGAGGAAAAACCACGAATTCGACCGTTAAGTTCATGGCTTATCCCAGCAATTATTTTGTATTACCAATTCCTCAATCCGAATTGGATGCTAATAAAAACATGGTAGGTAATCCTACAGTAAACAAATAGTATTATTAAAAAAACAATCAGTAACGTATGAATCGACTTAAAATACATATTATCATTCTCATTCTGGCTTTTGGCTTTGTTTCCTGTGGCCTGAACGAAAATGAGCCTTACAACCTTAAATATATCCACATAATGATGGATGAGACATCAGCTACTACAGTTAGTTGTGTGGCCAATAACATAGGAACTTATACGGTGTATCTAAGCTCTGCACGATTTACCAAAAACGTGGAAGTAACCTATAAAATTGAAGTGGGAGATGGTTTGCAGGAAGGGTTAGACTATAAACTGATAACGAAAGGTGATAAGCTGGTTTTTCTTACCGGAATTTTTGATATGCCCATTCGCATCCAATGGCTAGCCAATGCTAAGTTGGATGCTACCAAGAACAATTCAATTGTCATTACCTTATTAAGCAACAATCAAGGGTATTCTATTGGTTTACCTGGACCAGATCATAATCAATCAAAGTTTACAATCACTAAAACAATTCAATGAAAAATTCGCTATCTATTTTTTTTATAAGTCTGTTTCTCATTTGTTCGATTCAAATTTCTGCTGAGAAACTGAAACAGCATCCCAAACTTATTAAAGGGAAACTTTCCAATGGATTAACTTATTATATTTATCCAAATGCTTATCCTAAAGGAGAAGCTGTTTATCGACTATTCATTAAATCGGGTTCGGTGTATGAGAAAGATACACAAAGGGGATTAGCACACTTTTTGGAACACATGGCATTTAATGGCACTACACACTTTCCAAACAATACGCTTGTTCATTTTTTAGAATCAAAAGGGGCTAAGTTTGGAAAAGACCTGAATGCTCATACTTCTTTCAACGAAACAGTTTATAAGCTACAGTTACCATCTTCCAGCACTACGATGGTTGATACAACACTAACCATTTTAAGCGATTGGGCTTGTGGATTTTTGCTTGACAGTACGGAAATTAATGATGAACGTGGAGTGATTATGTCCGAATGGCTATCAAGAAAGGATCCGGAATCCGATGTGAACAACACTATGCTTTTAGATCTACTCAATGAATCAAGATTCTCGAAACGACTTGTTATCGGGGATACTGCTGTTATTAAGCATTTCAAATACAACGAAATTCGCGATTACTACAAAACATGGTACCAACCACAATTGATGGCTGTGGCAATCGTTGGAGATGTTGATCCTGCAAAAGTTGAAAAAATGATTGTTGATAAATTCGGTAGCATTAGAGTCAACTCTTCATTTAAAGCGCCGGCTTATGATATTTCAGATTATTCGGGGCAAAAAGCTCGCATTATAACCAACCCTGCTTTGCCAAAAGTAGAACTGAATATGATGCAACTTCTTCCTAAGAGCAAACCGGTGAGTAGTGAAAAGGATTATCCCGATTATTTATTCCGGCTTCTATTGAACCGACTCATGACGTCCAGAATGAACACATTAGCCTTAAAAAATCCAACCTATGTAAAAGGAAGTGTAAGTATATCAGATTTGCTAAATACTAAAACAATATTGATGTCAACAGTAGAACTAAATCCTTCTCGAATTAGTGAGGGGATTTGTGAATTCACTTTACAAACGGAGCAGATGTTCAGATATGGCTTTCTTCGACATGAAATTGAGAAAGTAAAAAAAGTCTATCTCAATCAGATGAAACGCAAAGTTAGTTCGAAATCACCTGAACCTTCAGAGAATTTAATGAATGAAGTTTATGCCGATTTTTATAAAGGCAATACGTTGGTCTCATTGGATGAGGAATACCGGTTGTTGCAGAAATATATAGACAGAATTGATTCTGTATCGATAGTAAAAATGTTGCAGAAGTCAGTTCACTCAAATCATACACATTATCTTTTATCTACTTTCGAAAATAACACGAAGAGCATTTCCACCAATGACAGCTTATTGGCTTTGGTTAACAAGGTTCAAAAGTCACCTATTGCCCGTTATGAGAAAAAACTTGAAACGATACCCGATAACCTTTTAGCAAAGGAACCTTTGTCGGGGACAATTACCAAACAAAAGATAGTCCCGGAGATAGACGCACAAGAATATGAATTATCTAACGGTGTAAAGGTTATTTTCAAACATGCCGTAACGGAAAAAAACAAAATCTCTATATCTGCTTTTAGAAAAGGAGGCTCATATGCTCTCGATTCGGTTGATTATGTTACCAGTTTGACAACAGACAATATTGTGAGTTTAAGTGGTGCCGGGAAATTTAGCAGAGAATCATTATCAAATTTTTTAGCCGGCAATACCTCATCAGTGCGCTTTCTGATAGAAAAAACACGTTCTGGCGTGGTAGGAGGTGCAAATTTACAGGATGTAGAAACTTTATTTCAGTTGCTTTACCTGAAATGGTGCGAACCAAAAGTGGACTCATTGATTTTCAAACAATTAAAAGAAAAGTCAATTCAAACTTATCTGACAGCCAACAAAACCGACGAAACAAAGTTTTATGAAGACTTTAGCAATCTATTAAAATCAAAAGATTACACAACACGTGAACTTACTGACAGTGTACTGGTCAAAGAAATGATTATGGATAGGGTTTTGACCATTTTCAGTCAATGTTTTGGTAATGCTTCCGGCTATACTTTTGTGATTATGGCCGATTGTCCGTTTGATGAGATTAAATCCTATGTAATGAAATATATTGGAGGTCTTCCCGAGGGAAGTTCAAAAACTTCATTCGCGTACAACGGGGGAAATATACGAATTACACCTGCAATTTTAGAACGAAAGGTTGGCGATTCACCTAAAGCTACTGTTTCTCTTGTGTTTCAGCAGAAAGAGATTCCTATCAGCCTGTCGACATATAACCTTCAAAATAAAATGCTCTGCGATGTTGTAAAAATGAAATTGCTGAATGAGTTGCGTGAGAAAATGGGAATGGTTTATAGTGTAGGAGTTACTTCCGGAGCTACTTTACATCCTTCTCCTTTGAGTCGAAATACTATTTCATTCCGTTGTTTACCTCAGAATGTGGAAAAGTTGATTGTCAAAACGGTAGAGATAGTTCAGGAATTAGAAAGAGATCCGCAAGGGTTTGAACTGGAACTAAACGATGTAAAAACAAATTTGATAAAAGCCATGAAGATAGAAAAACAAAAAGACTCTTTCTGGAGTAGTTCCATTCGGAATAAATTATTCAACAACGAAAATAACTGGGATGATATAGTCAATTATGAAAAAAATGTACAATCTATTACTGCAAGCCAAATAGCTCGGTTAATACCAGAAGACTTGAATGTAAAAGGAATGATACGAAGTATTTTACTTCCAAAATAATCAAAAAAAAAAACTTATGAGTTCTAAAAATAAAATATTATTCATTATAGCTTTTTCTCTGCTATTGTTTTCGTGTAAAGAAAAAACAATTGATGTGGAATATGGAGAAGCTAAGATATTGAGCTTTGGTTTTTACGTAGCAGACAATGTAGGTGTAATTGCCAAGGATTATGTTGTAACCGACGTACAATCCAAATCGATAACAATCAATTTGCCAGGCACTGTGAATAAGACTAAATTAAAAGCCCGTTTTACAACCTCTGCTAACGACACTGTTAGTGTTGAAGGAATTATTCAGACAAGTGGAGTTACAGCTAATGATTTTTCATTTCCGGTGGATTATATACTTTTCGAAGGTATCACTCATTCCAGATTCACTGTCACAATTGGTAAAGCCTCCGAGTATATTTGGACTAAAGTGCCCGCCTTCGTAGCCGATTCAGCCATATCTGCCGTGATGAGAGTAAATCCAACAAACGGAGTTCCTTATATTTTGTTTAAAGAAAGCAGATCTGAATCTGCAAATCAAAAGGCAGGAATGGTTCGATTTGAAAATGGTGCGTGGGTAAATATGGGTGATGCTTCGGATGGTCAAATTGGCTCTTATTTCGAGTTGGCATTTAACGCTACAGGGAAACCATATATCTCGTATGCCGATTACACTGCTCCCGTAGCACAAATGAACACAGTAAAAACGTACAATGGTACAGCCTGGGATTTGGTAGGAAACAAAGGAGTTACCTCAAATAAAGTATCATACAGCGCATTGGCATTTTCACCTGCCGGAAATCTAATGCTATTTAGTATGTTTGATGCTACAACCGGTCCGCTGGCTCGAAGGGAATTGTGTATCTCTACGTTTAACGGTTCATCCTGGACTACGAATCAAACCATGCCCGGGCGTAGTTCCGATCAGGTTGCTTACTATCCAACTACTAAATTAGTGAATGGAGTCCTTTATCTTGCCATACAAAATGCCATATCACCGAATTCGCTTTCTGTCTATAAATATACAAATGGTTCTTGGACTACTCTTCTGGATAAATGGAAAGATCCCGCCTCTACGGCAATGAGCCTACGTGATTTTGATATGGATGTCGATTTATTGGGAAATATCTATGTAGCCTTTGTTGATAATTCATCCGATGGTGCTACATTGAAACAACGAATCATAAAATACTCTGCATCTACAGGAACTGTAAGCAGCGTAGGGAATCCTATTATCGGGGCAACTGGAGGTCTTTTTAACTTTGATCTGGCTATTTCTCCAACAGGAATTCCATACTTTTTATACAAGAACTTAAATAGCTATCCTGTGGTTTCTTATTTTGACAACGATTCGCAACAATGGTCGGAACCGTACTTGTTTGAAACAGAAAGTATCGGAGATTTATATCTCGATTTTACTCCAAATGGAGATGCCTATGCTTCCTATACGAAGAATAGAAAGCTGATAATGTATAAATATGCTCAACCTTGATATTCATATAAACGATTAGTATTTATTTCAATTCACAAATATGAACAACAGATTAAAATCAATTCTGATTTCAATATCTCTTTTACTTGCAATCTCTACTCAAATAACCTTGGGCAGTGTTCGTGTTGTGGGGACTGTTTTTATAGATGCAAATGCTAATGGCCTTCAGGACAAGAATGAAAAGGGTATCAAAGATATTCCTGTGTCGAATGGCAGAAATATTGTATTTACAAATAATAAAGGCATTTATCATATTGATTGTCAAACAAGCACATCGATTTTTCCGATATTGCCTTCAAACTATTCGTTTTCGAATAAGTTTGGCAACATACCGAATGCAAACTTCAGGTATATAATTTGGAGATCAGGGGATAATTCTTTAGAGGTTAACTTTGGCTTACAAAAAGATCATCAAACGGAAAAATATAGTTTTGCTGCAGTGGGCGACATTCAGATGAAAGATGCATCCGAAGTCAATTATGCTGCAAAATCGATTATTCCTGAACTGATGACGCTTCATGACAATGATTTTAGTTTGTTTTTAGGTGACTTGGTCAATGATGATCCTACTTTGTTTCCGGTAGTGAAAGACATGCTGAATTCTATTGGTAATCCGACATGGACTGTGTACGGCAATCATGACAGGGAGGTGAATGATTCAACCACATCTGATGCTGGTTACAATAAAGTTTTCGGGTCTTCGGTCTATTCATTCAACAAAGGCAAAGCACATTTCATGATCCTGAACAATATGCTTCCAAAAGGACGATACGGTTATGAAGAATCTTTATCCGATGGGCAACTCGAATTTGTTGAGAATGATTTGAAGATAGTTCCGAAAGACAGGCTGATCATTATAGCACTTCATGGCCCTTTGAAGTTTACGTCCAATAAAGACAAGTTGATTGCTTTACTTGCCGGACGAACACATATACTTATACTTTCTGGACACACCCACACTGTAGCACGTTATTTCCATAAAAACAATGCAAGCGTGATTCCCGAGATTGGTGTCGGGGCATCGTGCGGTATGTGGTGGACCGGAGAAAAAAATGAATTTGGAATACCAACATCCCTCATGCAATGTGGAAGTTTACCTGACTATTTTCGAATAAATATAGACCAAAACAACTATTCATTTTCGTATAAAGCCATTGGTTTTGATGCTTCACGGCAAATGGAGATATGGATTGACCCGTTAAAACTCACGGATGAAATTAAGAAGGATTCACTTGCTATGCCCAACACAAATATAGTTGCCAATATTTTTGGTGGTTCCGACAGTACTGCGGTAACATTACAGATTGATTCATTGCCTGCATCAACAATGAACAAAACTGCAATGGTTTCTCCCAATGTCTCTAATCTTATTGAACTTTACAACCAGAAAACTTACCCTACAGCAAACAATTCCCGAAGTCCGCTGCGAAAAAAAGTATCGCCACATATTTGGAAGGCTTCTGTTCCGAAAGTCCAGTCGGGTATTCATATCATCAAAATTTCGGCAATGGATAAATATGGTTTGCATGCAGAAGGAACACAACTATTCTATATCCCTTGAAACTTAGTTCAAGCAAATAATTTCGATTCACTATTATTCACTATATTCATTTAAAAATTATCAGTTATGAAAAAACAATTATTCTTTCTTCTTTTTTTGATTGGTTTTGGTGCTGTTTACGCTCAAACAAATTTAGTTATAAATCCAGGTTTCGAGACATGGCCTGCTGATACCCTGATCAGTTGGTCTCATTCCAGTGCATTAACTCCCATAAAGGAAACTACAATTGTGAAAGAGGGTTCCAGTGCCGTAAGATTTGAATCGGCAAGTTCAACAAATTTTTATCAGTATATTCATGTTACGGCAGGAAAAGTCTACACATTAAGTTTTGATTATTATATTATCAGTGGAGATGGTACTGATGTGCGTATTTGGAGCGGTTTTAAAAATTCATCCACTAATTCATCTATGTCAGCTACTGATATGACTACGTTAGGGATATTTAACAATCTTAGAGGACCAGGTGGAAGCTCAAGTACAGCTTATTTTCCAGACGTTAGAGGTTCATGGCAGCATTATACTACAAGCTTTACTGCACCAACGGGATATGATCTATTTACTTATCAGATTAACTTATATTCTGCTTCTAAATCTGTATGGGATAATTTTTCTTTGGTTGAAGGTTTGGCTTCTGCAGTTCCGGAAGTTGGAGCTGAAAGCAGTATATTTTTTGTCTCAGGAAAATCATTAGTCGCTGAGAATATTCCCGATGGAACAATTGTAGAAATGTATAATGCAGTAGGTATCAAAGTACTTTCCACTGTGATTACAAACGGAAAAGTAGAATTAAGTAATCTTACAACGGGTGTATATATCGTTCGTACAAATACAACTACTCAGAAGATAATGCTCTGATTTTAGACTTTAACGATTGAAATGTCCTATATAGAGTCTGAACGAAATCATATAACTATAATAGAATCAGCAAAACAAGAACTCTATTACTAGTTAGCTAATTTATAATTATATTGAAAATTGTTGATCAGACATCTGAATAACAAGCAAAAACATTGATAAATCATGGAAAGAGTGAAAAGGTTCACGTGCCCTCTTTCTCCGCAAGTAATAGAAAGAGACCTAATTGGGTCTCTTTTTTATGCCCATAAGTCAACCTTTTATCCGTCAGATTGGTAAGTTTATCAAGTCACCTCGACGGATATTTTGTTTCTGTCTTAATAAAGTCATATGCCGTTCCTTCAACATACGCCAATGCTTTTGCACCTTATTTCAGATCAACCGCAAAAGCATTGGCTTACTTTGCAGGTGACGAACTAATGCCGGAGAGTGTATATGCACAATTCAGTAATTTAAATGCTGTGAATCCATCTGGGTCATTAAGTATAGCTTTAGGCTTTATCTGGACAGATATAAATACTCCGGACAACAACGTAACGATCAACATGGAGACAGGAGCTGTTGAATAAATAAGGGTTATTAAAACTACGGTATAAAACAACAGAAGAACAAAACTTTCAGGCATTACAGCCACACTTGTTCTTTTGTTGTTTTATTTATTTTAAATCATACCATTTACTATCTGCCTGATATCTTTTGGAAAACGCTTTAAATTCACAGAATTAAACAGAGGCATAATTTGGGGAGGTTAAAAATCGGATTTTATATTTTCACCATTTTATTCTTAATAGCAAATAGTATCAGGTTAATTGTGTTTTTTGAATTTGTTTTTCGCAACAAAGCAGAACGGTGGGCTTCTACAGTTTTGGGGCTGATAAAAAGCTTACCGGCTATTTCGGAAGCAGTATATCCCTCGCAGAAATAATGTAATACCTCTTTTTCCCTGGCTGTCAGATTGTTGGAGCTATAGTCATTCTTTTCTGTTTCCGGGTAGCTTTCGGTATCTGTATTGATAATGACCTGCCGTAATAATTCGTTTGAGAAATAATTCTCGCCATGCATGATGGTGTTGATAGCCTTTTCAAATTCCTGCTTTCCAGAAGTTTTCAATACAAAACCCAGTGCTCCTGCATTCACCATATCGAAATAATTCGCTTTCTGGTTCAACATGGTAAGTACCAGTATTTTTAAATCGGGGTAAAGTGTCAATGCTTTTTGAGTGGCTTCAAGCCCATTCATCACGGGCATTTCAATATCCATAATGACCAGGTCGGGAACAACAGTTTGAAGGATATCAAGGAATACCGCACCGTTTTCAGCTTCTGCAACAACTTCTCCCAATCCTTCATTTTCAATCAAAAGTTTTATTCCTTCACGAAATAATGAGTGGTCATCAACAATAATTATTTTATTCATAGCTGTAAATTATCAATTGTTTTCTTTAATTTTCTTCGACAGGAATTACCACCGATGTTGTAAATCCCTCTCCCGGTTTTGATTGTATCTCAATGTTTCCTTTCAGAATCTGAACCCGTTGCTGTATATTCATCAATCCAAGTCCTTTCCGCTCTTTTTTTATTCTCTCCCAATCGAAACCGGTTCCATTATCTTTATACAAGAACGAAACAGTTTTTTTCGATCGTTCATAGCTATACCTTATTTCAATAGTTGTGGCATTGGCGTAGGTGAGTGTGTTTTTAATCAATTCAGTTGTAATCCGGTACAACATTAATTCAAAGAATCCACTGAACCGTTCATTGGTATTTGTTACAAAATTGATAGAGATTTTACTGGCATCATTGATGTGTTGCGCAAAGTCATTAATAGCCTTCACATACCCTGCTTCTGAAACAACCCTTGAACTTAATCCACGCGCCAGTTCACGTGCTGTCTGAATGGCCGTTTCGATGCTGTAATTTCCCCTTTCGGTAATCAGCTTTCGTTTTTCGTCATCCGTGGTATCGGCCAGCCACTGGAAATAGAGCTTAATAGTGGATAATAATGGTCCCATTCCGTCATGCAGTTCACTGGAGAAGCGATTGCGTTCCCTCTCTTCCACATTAACCGTTATGTTTAAAAGTTCGTTTTCGGTATTCACTTTATCGGTAATATCCCGGTTCGAAACCCTTACCCCAAGGTATTTCCCTTCCACAATAATACTACGGCAAACATGGCCTAACCAGCGGATATCTCCGTTTTTAGTGACAATACGAAATATAGTCTCCAGTTTATTTTCATCCGGTTCTAAAACATGTCGTTCATTTTTATGTTTTTCCCATCTGTCAAGATCGTTCAGGTACACGATAGAATCAATTAAAAGGGGATTTTCTTCAAATTCCTTAATGGTATAGCCGGTAATCCGTTCCACTGAAGGTGACATAAACAAAATCTTATTTTGAGGGCTTTTCCAGTACTCCCAGTCATACGTAAAGTCGCTAACTGTCCTGAACTTAACTTCCGTTTCGAGTAGCGATGCATTCAGTGCTGTCAACTCGGAAGTACGTTCTAAAATGCGTTCCTCCAATTGATTATTTAAATCAAACAAAGCCTGTTCTATTCGTCGTTGCTCAGTTATGTCATTAATTAAGACATGAATGGCTGAGAAATTCTTAAACTTTAAGGAATGTGTTTTTAATTCCACAGTAATAATTTCACCGTTTTTTTTAATATGCCTTTTGTAACTTGTATTGTTTGTACCTTCCGTTGTATCTGAAACAGGATCTCTCATTACAGGCATGTCCTCGGCATGTCTTATATCACTGACAACCATCTTCAGAATCTCTTTTCTGGTATATCCGTAGTGGCTGATAAAAGCGTCATTTACTTCAAGGATTCTGAGTGTGTGCTGATCGTAAATCATCATGGGCTGAGGATTGTTTGAAAAAAGAATGCGGTATTTCTCTTCATTATCCCGCAACTCTATTTCCATTTCTTTCCGTTTTGAAATATCGGTATGTGTGCCATACATAAGCAATGGTTTTCCATCAGGCGTCCATGTTTTAACCCGTCCTTCCTGCCTGATCCATACCCAGTGACCCTTTTTATGACGCATTCTTACTTCCACCGTATGATAGGGTAATTCACCCGAGAAGTGTTTTTCCAACATCTCTTCGGCATAAGGGATATCATCGGGATGAGTGATTACTTTCCACCCTTTTTTCCCAAATAAAACCAGTCCTAATTTTATTTCTATACTCGTATATCCCAGATTTTTAGCCCATATCTGATTAAATTTTATCTTGCCTGTTTGTACATTCCATTCCAAGGTGCCTACATTAGCTCCTTCGAGCACATCAGCCAATTTTAAACGGGTTTCAGTCAGTTGAACTTCAGTCAGTTTTTCTTCGGTTAAATCGTACAAGATACCGGTCCACAGAATATCCCCATTTTCAAGCATCCTGGGCAATGACTCCATACGAACAGGTACAATTTTCTCCTTTACAACAAGGCGGCCTTCCCATTGAAAAGGGATAAATCTTTTATTCGCTTGTTCATTTTTTGTTGCAAATGATTTTTTGTCCTCAGTATGGATCAGGTCGATTATTATAAATGGATTAATGGCAAAATCCCTGCGTGTCACTCCGAGTATCTCGCAAAATCGATCGCTTGCAAATTCCATACGGTAAGGAGGATTTTCCGAACTTACCCAGCTTTTATTTTTCCATTTATCCATGGAGGGTACCTGGATGCGAAATAATCCGGCCGGTTGATTGCTGAAAATATCATTAAAGTACTGACGCTCTTTGTGAAACTCCGATTCAGCCCGAATAAGTTCAGCATTTTGCTTTTCGAGCGTTGATTGGTAGGTAAGTAATTCCTGTATCAGCAGTTGTGTTTCAAGGTTCATGGAAGGTGAACCAGATGACGAGTGACCGGAATTCAATAACTTATCAGCTTTTGTGCGAATTGACAGGGATGATGCGCTTAGATTTGATTCCATGAGAAGAGTAAATTCCACGAAAGAATTTTATTTTTTTCTGACTTGATTTTATATGAACCGATACATTCAACCGATATTTTGTTAATAATGCAAAGATAAAGTATCTACCCCAATTAACAACCTAAAAATGATATAAAATAAACTCCTTCAGGATTTATAAACGTGTATTTCCGGCTCTTTCCGGTTGATTCTATTTTTTAGTGAATGCCTTGTTTCTAATGAACAGCTTGTAAAACAAAGTAGCTTGAACAACATAATGTTCTGTTTTTCCTTCTCGAAATATGATCTCCTCCCCTACCCTCTCCCAATTCTGATAGCTATCGGGAGAGAGTGACAGAACGGATGGTTAGTCCAGTCTTATCCAGGATAACAGGATGTTATATGCTTCCTACTCCTTGACCCTGACAAAAAACCTTTTTCCCTTGTTTCGGATATTTAAGATGTCTATTTTCAAGTAAGAATAATCGTACTGTATATTGGACTTATTACATAATACTATATTCCAATGCTTTTTATGTAGAAAACTTACTCTAATTTGAATTATGAATTATGAATCACATTTAAGTAGACAGGGGGTTGATAGGGGGTTGACAGGGGGTTCATAGGGTCAAACCCCCTATGAACCCCCTGTCAACCCCCTGTCAACCCCCTATCAACCCCCTATCAAGTATAACCATGTATTGAACCGAATAAAAAGCCACCAGTTTTTCGCAATTAATATTCACCGGTAAAAAAGAGATATATACGTTTTCTCTCATTAAAGGCTCGCCTGTAATAAGAAAACTCAGGACATAGGATGGTATTAAGCGAAAATTTGGCAGATGTAAAATAGAATTCTTCATTTCCACAACAACATATGAGTATTCAACAATATATTTCAATTTACTCATTATCAAAGGATTTAACTTCCGGCAACTAGAATATTGCATATTTTCATGTTAAATAACATAAAAAGCAAGTAAAATTCAATATATAGTTGTACTTTTGTATCGTTGTTTATGCAACCATTAATCACACAACTATCATGAAAGAGATACACAACGATGAAGTATTCAGCATTTTAACCGGCAAGATTTCTTCCGCCATCAACAGGACCTTTCTGCGTACCTTTGCGCTCGAAGGGATTGAAATAAGCACCGAGCAATGGTCGGTACTTGCCTGTTTATGGAAGAAAGACAAAGTTACCCAGCAGGAACTGTGCGATTTGACTTCCAAGGATAAACCCAGCATGACAAGACTTATTGATAAACTTGAACTAGCCAACCTGGTCACCCGGGTATCCGATCATAACGATCGCCGGACAAACCTGATTCATTTAACCGCTTCCGGAAATGCACTGGAACAAAAAGCAACAGAAATCGTACAACAGATTGCAGAGCGAACACTCAAGGATATCACCGATGAAGAATTAAATATCAGCAGAAAGGTATTAAAAAGGATCATGTCCAACTTACAATAAAAATTTAGCATCATAGTTGCACATACAACTATTGTTCACGCAATAATAATTATTCAATTAAAGAAGTATATGAAGAAGATTGTATTTGTAGTATTTATTTTCGTAGTTACCATGCAACTGCATTCGCAGAAAGTATTGCATCTGGAAGATTGCCGGCAAATGGCTCTCACCCATAATAAAAGCCTGCAAATGGCGCAGGAGAATGTCAAGGCATCCCGGGAACTGAAGGCAGCAGCATTCACCCAGTTCCTGCCTAATTTCTCAGCAACCGGCACCTACGCCTGGAATCAAAAGAACCTGTCACTGTTATCCGAAGATGCCCTCCTACCCGTTGGAAGTAAAATGGCTGATGGGTCATTTGGATTTACAGCCGATCAGATTTCAAACAAGTGGACCTTAGTCAACGGACAACCCGTGCCGTTGGATGCCAACAACACGCCATTCAATCCAAAGACCAGTCCGGATAAAATCCAGTGGAAAGGATATTCCCTATTACCGAAAAGCGCCATGGAATTTGACATTAAGAATGTATTTGCCGGAACTATCGGGTTTGTGCAACCTGTCTTTATGGGAGGTAAAATCCTCGAACTTTACCACATTGCGCGGTATGGGGAGAATCTGGCACAGGCTCAACAGGAAAACAAGGTAACCGAACTGTTGCTCGAAGTGGATGAAGCTTACTGGCGGGTGGTTTCAGTAGAAAACAAAGTAAAACTTGCCAAAGATTATCGGAATCTGATTGCAAAAGTGGATACCAACGTGAATGTAATGATCGAAGAAGGCATTGCTACCAAATCGGAGGCACTGAAAATAAAAGTAAAACTGAACGAGGCCGACATAACGGTAACTAAAGCGGAGGATGGGTTGAACCTATCGAGAATGGCTTTGAACCAATTGTGCGGAATTCCACTGGACGATGTATACACGTTGGCAGATGAAGATTTAAACAGCGATGTCACTACAGAACTCATTCCGGTAGATCAAGCCATCAATAACCGTCCTGAGATAAAAGCATTAACCCAGCTTGAGAATATTGCCAAGTCGAATGAAAAGATCATGTTTTCTCGCTTTCTACCCAATATCGGGCTATCGGGAAATTACGTGATATCCAATCCAAACAGTTTCAATGGATATAAAACAGAATTTGGCGGAATGTTTAATGTTGGAATCGTAGCAAATGTTCCTTTGTTTCATTTCGGTGATAAATTCCACACCTTACATGCAGCCAAATCACAACATAGAATTGCAACGCTCCAACTGGAAGAACAAAAAGAAAAAATGCAACTTCAAATCAAGCAATGTTCATACAGGGTGACGGAAAGTATGAAAAAGAAAAGTTCAACGCAACATAACATTGATCAGGCAGAAGAAAACCTGCGCTATGCCACCGAAGGGTTTGATGCCGGAGTTATCACCTCAACCGACTTGTTAGGTGCCCAGACAGCATGGCTCTCGGCTAAATCGGACTTTATAGATGCCAATATCGATTTAAAACTATGCAACTTATACCTGGCAAAATCATTGGGAACTCTCAGGGCACCCGAGCTTAAAAGCACTCCAATAAAAAAATAAACTATATATAAACGAATAAAATTTTTCCACAGCAATGAAAAAAAGTAATCAGGATTTAAGAATCGGCTTAATAGCGTTGATAGTTGTCGTAGTTTTGATATTCATCGTCGGCATCATCATTAACAGGCATGAACCAGTCATCATCCAGGGTGAAGCCGATGCATCAGAGATACGCATATCCGGTAAAATACCGGGAAGGATAAAGGAATTCAGAGGTGAAGAAGGATCACAGGTAAAAGCCGGCGATACCCTTGTCATTATCGACAGTCCGGAACTAACAGCCAAGCTGGAACAAGCCAGTGCGGCAGAAAATGCAGCCTCTGCACAGGACCGGAAAGCCAACAAAGGTGCGCGAAAAGAACTGATATTAGGTGCTTTCGAAATGTATCAAAAGGCCCAGGTAGGTGTTGATATCACAAAGAAATCATACGACAGGGTTCAACGGTTATTCGACAAAGGAGTAGTTACTGCCCAAAAACGTGATGAAGCAGAAGCGCAATACAAAGCTGCCGTAGCAACATCAAATGCTGCAAAATCACAATACGACATGGCATTGAACGGTGCTGAGAAAGAAGACAAGGATGCAGCACTGGCATTGGTCGACAGGGCCAAAGGAGCAGTAAACGAAGTAAAATCATATATCCGGGAAACTACACTGACTTCACCCATCAACGGTGAGATTACAGAGATTTATCCTAAATGTGGTGAATTGGTTGGAACAGGAGCTCCTATTATGAGTATTGTTGACTTAAATGACATGTGGTTCACCTTCAACATCCGTGAAGATTTATTGGATGATCTAAAAATGGGAAAAACATTCAACGTAAAAGTTCCTGCATTAAACAACCAGATTATTGAGGTTAAAGTGAATTATATTAAAGCACTCGCTTCGTATGCAACCTGGAAAGCGACGAAAACTACCGGACAGTTTGATGTAAAAACATTCGAAGTACGTGCCCGTCCTACCAAAAAGATTGCAAACCTGCGTCCGGGAATGACTGCCTTATTCGAAGAAATAATAAAATAGCCCCCTATCCCCGATAGGGGAATTTAAAAGTGAAGCTACCCGATCCTTGCTATTTATATCCGGGTGCATATTCAGTTTTAAAATCACTGATTTTATTCTATATACAACGTCTTCAACTCCCCGCAATTTATCCCGATATTTATCGGGAGGGGTTGGGGGTAATTACAAATAATATGTTCAACAATTTATATACAGCCATAAAACAGACTCTGACCCGTGAATTAAAGCGCATGACCAGCCGTCCGATTTATTTCATTTCGACGGTTGTTATCATGACCTTTAGTTATGTTTTCTTTCTGACTTTCTTCAACGAAGGCCAACCGAACAAAATGCCGGTTGGCTTGGTTGATCTGGATAATTCGTCCGTATCACGGCAGTTTGCACGAAACCTGGAAGTGATGCAGCACAGTCATATCGTTATGCGGCTGAACAGCCACAAAGAAGCCCGTGAAGAAATGCAACGCGGGAACATCTACGCATTTGTTGAAATCGGCAGGAATTTTGCAAAAGATGCTGTATCAAACCGCAGGCCTCCCATTACTTTTTATATTAACGATGGGTATTTGATCGCAGGATCGCTCATTTCAAAAGATATCACGTATATGAGCATGGTAACCTCCATTGGCATGCAGCAAAAAATACTGAAAGCCAAAGGGGTGGAAGATAGCCGGATTATGGGCATACTGCAACCCGTTGTGCTGGATACACACCTGATCGGGAATCCATGGGCAAACTATGGCACGTATCTGCTTAATGTTATTTTGCCGGGTGTTTTGCAACTGATGGTGCTCATGATGACAGTCTTCCCAATTGGAGTAGAATACAAGGAACGGACGTCACGGGAATGGCTGGCAAATTCGAACAACTCCATGTTTGCAGCATTAACCGGAAAGTTATTGCCCTATACGGTTATATTTACGACCCTGGGAATCATTGGCAACCTGCTTCTGTACAAATATATGCATTACCCGTTGAATTCAGGCATTGGCTGGATGTTCCTGGCTACTTTCCTGTTAGTGTTAGCCAGCCAGACCATAGGAATCGTATTTATAGGAATAACACCGGTTTTACGCGATGGGGTTACTTTTGCCGGACTCTATGGAATGTTGGGAGTCACCTTTGCAGGCTCAACTTTTCCGATCGAACAAATGCCAGTTGGCACACGGATATTCAGTGAGTTCTTCCCCATACACCATTATTTCAACATCTATGTGAACCAGGCGCTTAATGGAGTAGCCATCCATTACTCGTTTCTTTCGTATGTTGCATTGCTCTCATTTATTGTGCTGCCATTGATCGTATTCAACCGGTTAAAGAAAGCAGCCATTAAACAAAATTTTCCTATTAAATAAGTTTTGTCATGAAAATTCAACCCAAAATACCATTGCTTAAAAAGGTTTATTCAATAGCCGGAGATATATTGAATGTCATTAAAAGCGAATTCAGGATGTTGTTTAAAGATCGTGGTGTGGTCATCATGCTGGTGCTTGCGCCACTTGCATACCCGGTACTGTATTGCAGCCTTTATAAAAACGAAACGTTGATAGATGTTCCGGTTGCAGCAGTGGATTGTTCCCGAAGCAAGGAATCAAGGGAATTGCTACGGCATATCGATGCTACCCAGAATATTGGAATTGTGAGCAGTTTCTCCACATTGGCCGATGCAAAACAAGCGTATTACGAAAAGAAGGTACATGGCGTAATCTATATTCCCGCTGATTTCAGTAAGAAACTAAATTCAGGTGATCAAACCACTGTTTCCATATATGCCGACATAAGCAGTTTTATGTATTACCGGATTATCAATCAAGCCTGTAACAACTGCATCATGGCACTGAACCAGCAAGTTCAGGAAGAAAGGCTGAATGCAAATGGCATTACAGGGGAATCGGCCATCATCATATCCAATCCCATTCCAAACGAGGGGGTGGTACTGTATAATGAGGGTGCAGGCTTTGCAAGCTTCCTCATGCCGGCAGTACTCATAATAATCCTATTCCAGACACTATTCCTGGGGATTGGGATGATAGCAGGTACCTCACGCGGAGAAAACAGGTTTCACGTACTGGTGAGCTCTTCAGTTCACAGAGGAGGAACATTCAGGGTGATTATAGGGAAAAGCATTTGCTATTTCTTACTCTATGCTTCGTGGTCCTTCTTTATCCTGATGCTGATTCCAAGAGGGTTTAATCTTCCCCATATTGGCATTCCGTTCGACATCCTGATGCTTTTAATCCCATTTCTACTGGCAACTATTTTCTTTTCAATGACAGTATCGGTTTTTCTGCCACACAGGGAGACAGGCATGGTTATCTTTATGTTCATGTCGCTTATCCTGCTATTTTTGAGTGGTGTTTCATGGCCACAATCCAATATCAATGGTTTCTGGAGAGCTTTTGCCTGGATATTCCCATCAACAAGCGGGGTACAGGCTTATATAAAAATCAATACACTTGGTGCCGACTTGCATCACATCACATTTGAATACGCTAGTTTATGGATACAGGCAGCAGTTTATTTTGCTACTACCTGTTGGGCGTATTACTGGCAAATCAATAAAACCAAAATTAAACTTCTTACCACACCTGAGATTTAACTGTATTTGTTAATTGTTTTACATATTCAAAATCAATGCAATGAGGGGATTTTCTACGGAATTTCCCCTTTTTATTTATTTTATTCTCACCAATTTACAAATACGATTCTCAAGTATTGCAAACTTAATTTTTATTATTTATCTTTGACGGATATACTCAGTGTCTATCTGACAACTATCTATGTAGACATTTCTTTCTTTAACCGGAATTTCCATAAATCTATTCACAAAAATCAAGCAAACAATGAGAAAAAACATTTTAGTTGGTTCGTTAGTAGTTGTTTTCGGATGCCTGAATGCACAAACTAAAAATCACATTCCTCAACTGGGGAAAGACAACATTGAAGATGTCATTGCATCCATGACTCAACAAGAAAAGGTATATTTACTAATGGGGTTGGGAGAAAACAATTGGTCAAACCCTAAGACGGGTCCAAAGACAGTGATTATTGACGGAGAAGCAGGACTTACCTGGGCTATTCCCAGGCTTGGAATCACACCTGCCGTATTGACTGATGGACCTGCAGGGCTTCGAATAGAATCGCATCCCGAAGGACTAAACTTCACCCGGTACTGTACTGCCTTTCCAACAGCCACTGCCCTATCTTCAACGTGGAATACGGAATTAGTTGAAACTGTAGGCAAAGCTATGGGCAATGAAGTCCTTGAATACGGGTCTGATGTACTGCTGGCACCGGCTATCAATATCCATCGCAATCCGTTATGCGGGCGTAACTTTGAATACTATTCCGAAGATCCTCTCATTGCAGGAAAAATGGGTGCAGCCATGGTTCGTGGTGTTCAATCCAACGGTGTGGGTACATCCCTGAAACACTTTGCGGCAAATAATATCGAAACCAACCGTAATTCAATCAATGCCGTTATCAGCCAGCGTGCATTGCGTGAAATTTATCTGAGAGGATTTGAACTTGTTGTAAAGGAATCGCAACCCTGGACAGTCATGTCTTCCTATAACCGGTTAAACGGTTTTTACACATCAGAGAATTACGATCTGATAACAACCATCTTACGTGATGAATGGAAATTCAACGGCATGGTTATGACCGACTGGGATGGAGGTATCGATGCGGTAGCACAAATGAATGCCGGCAATGATATGATTATGCCGGGTTGCAAACAACGGGAAGAACTGTTGAAGGCGCTGAAAGACAAAACTATTGATGAAAAGGTACTTGACAGGAATTTAGCCCGTATCCTGACATTTATCATGAAAACACCCCGCTTTAAAAGCTATGCGTTTTCAAACAAACCTGACTTAAATGCGCACCTTAAAATATCCAAAACTGCTGCTACCGAAGGAATGATCCTTCTGAAGAACGATAATAGCGCCTTGCCCTTTAAAAGCATTAAAAACATTGCCTTATTTGGCAAAACATCCTATCGCTATATTGCCGGCGGAACAGGAAGCGGTGAAGTGAATTATGAATACGCCACAACCATCAATGAAAGCTTTGAGAAGAACGGATACAACATATCAAAGCCCCTGGAGCTAATTTATAAAAATTTTATTGATACGGTGAGTAAAACTGCCACCAAAGAAAATCGCAAGTTCATTGTCGATTTTCATGCAGAAATGCCCCTGGATAAAGAACAAATCATATCTCAGGTAAAAAAAACAGATATCGCCATCATTACCATTGGACGCAATGCCGGCGAAGGCTCAGATCGTAAAGTATCTGACTTCTCACTGACATCTACAGAGAAACAACTCATACGGGAAGTATCGGAGGCATATCATGCAGCCAATAAAAAAGTAGTTGTCGTGCTGAATATCGGTGGTGTCATTGCTACATCCGACTGGCGGGAGTACCCTGATGCTATCCTGCTGGCATGGCAAACCGGACAGGAAGGTGCCAGTGCATTGGTTGATATCCTGAACGGGAAAGTCAATCCTTCCGGAAAATTACCCATGAGTTTCCCAATGTCGTACAGCGATGTCCCATCTGCCAAGACATTCCCCGGAGTACCTGCAAATAATCCTGTCAATGCAGTTTATCAGGAAGGCATTTATGTTGGTTACCGGTATTATGATTCTTTCAAAGTTCCGACTGCTTATGAATTCGGGTACGGGCTATCGTATACTCAGTTTGAATATTCAAACATACAACTCAGCAGCAAAGAGTTTAATAATGAGATAACGGTGAAGATGACTGTCAAAAATACAGGCAAGAAAGAAGGGAAAGAAGCCGTAGAACTTTACCTGCATGCTCCGAATATTGAAATTGAAAAACCGGTACAGGAACTGAAGGGATTTGCTAAAACAAGGATACTAAAACCGGGTGAAAGCCAGGAAATATCATTTACACTTGACGCCCGGTCACTGGCTTCTTTCTGGACAAACATATCTTCCTGGGTAGCAGAAAAAGGTACGTATGAGGTGCGTATCGGCGCTTCGTCAAAAGATATCAGGCTTACTTCCGGTTTCACACTCCCTCAAACAGTTGTTGTTGAAAAAGTTCATAAAGTACTGTATCCGAATAGACCGGTAAATGAACTTTCAATCTCCGGGAAACAATGAGAAACAAAGAATTAAGTAATTCATAATTAAGAATTCATAATTCACAATTAGTTATTGCAATGATACTAAATTCTAAGCTTTTGCAGGTTAACAAATAGTTCATTAAAAATCTGCGATTACTTATAAGAAACCCGGTATACATAAAAAGACAGAGGAACCAATCATATCGGTTCCTCTGTCTTTTTTTATGCTAATCCTGAATTACTTTATGGCATATTGTTTATTGTCGGATTCACTGACCTGATGAATGAACTCCCTGAAAGCAGAATATTGTTCCGGTGATACCTGTTCTGTCTTTCGTTTGAAGTTACGATGAATAAACACCATGCCCGGAGTCTTTGTATCAAATGTCAATTGATAACTGGCATTTGCACAGTCATAATTCGCATTTTGTGGTATTTCAACAAAACTTTTCCCTTTAGGAAGTGCAATACTCATGACTTCCGAATTAAAATCATCATTCATGAACGACCATAATTCAAGGGGGTATTTCCTTGTTTCTTCCGTAACGATATCCAGTGAAGCAAACTTCCCTGTCCAGGGCAAATTCAGGATTTTCATACCTGCCACTTCCTGGATAATGTTTTTAATATCCAGGTTATATTCAATAAGCATACTGTCAGCCAGGTTATCCAGGTTCGTAAATTTCAATCCCGTAACTTTTATCGGCATTGTAAAATCGGATGCAATTGCCTGGCTCATCTTCTTCAGTTGCTCATCACTGCCTATATTCCGGTAGGATCGCCTTAATGAAGAGGCATTCGATTCAAAATAAACAGATTTACGGGCAATCTGCATGTCTTTATTGAAAAGTGTTATATGGTGTTGGCGTTGAACGACATTCTTTGGCCTGAATGGCATATCCATACTCAGGAGTTTGTCACCGATTGTATTGTCAAGGTAAGGAACGGGCAAAATATCCGATTTCAGGTCAATGGATAAGGCAGCTCCAAAAGGCAGTTTATTGTCTGTCAATTCAAGGTAATAGGTTTTATTATCCAGATTTAGCTGCGCAATGCAATGATTGAAATTGACCGATGGAAGTGGCATGGTCTGGTTCCCGTTATTGCGGGTGGATATTAAGACCAGGTTTGCATTTATGCCTGCTTCGTGGCATAAGGCAACAAATAATGTAGATACATCCTTGCAGTCACCCAACCGGGTAGTAATAGTTCTTGATGCTTTTTGGGGAATAAAATTGCTGTGCAGGAACGATACATTCGAATACGTAATGTTTTCAAGGATATATGTATAGAAGATCTTCACTTTTTCCAGTGCAGGTAGATTTTCTTTCCCTTTCAACAAACCGGCAAAGGTTTCCTTGAGGACATAATCAGTATTGAATTTACTGTATGACAGGTCATGATACCAGTTGCTGACATATTTCCAATCCTTCATGCTGCTGAAACACAACGTAGGTGCAACATTCGTCAACGCACTCATATAAGGTTCACTCTTCACTGCAGGTAAGTTGTTTGATTCCCACTGGTACAGTTTCATATCTTCCACATCGCTGATTGCAGGTTCAATGTTCCCGTTTTGAACAACATAATCAAATTTCTTGTCTTTCGGAACAAGGATGCAATACCGGTTTTTTAAAGAAGGGATCCTGTATTGGAATAAGAAACGGTCGAAGAAGTGATTGGCCAGTTTCCCTGTCGACATATCCTGCACCCGGTATTCTAAATGAAGGACATCATTGACTTCCAGGTTGCTAAACACCACCACATTGTCATCATTCGTTTCTGCTTTCACCTTTGTGCCATTCGCCTTAATCAGTTCAGATTTATCAATGATCAGTTTCTGGGAATTGCTGTTGTAGCCAATGGTATATTCTTTCCAGGACTCTATGCCCGACTTGTTCAATATCTTAAGTGCTATTTCATACCGGTACTCCTTCGCTCCTTCCGGATAAACAACCAATTGGTTGTCATTCAAAAGCAACAATGAATTATCCTGGGGATATTCATTTGCTGTCGGCGCTTTAGAAATCAGCTCATCAACATTTATTTTTGGAAAAAGCTCGTTCACTTCCTTTTTATTTTCCAGCAACCTTAACTGCGATCTCGAATCATAGGAAGTAGGTCCGTAATAGATTGACTTTTTAAAGTTTTCCTTTGCCTTATCTTCATCCTTCATACTTTTAAAAATATATCCGCGGGTGTTATACACTCCGGATAAGTAAGGCGAAAGGGCAATCATCTGATCGGTAACGGCCAATGCTTCCTTATAGCGTTGTTTGTCGAACAACAAGGAAGCCAGGTTGTCCAGGTAACCGGTAGCATAGGGCATCACTTCCAACCGTTGCTTTAATGCTCCCAATCCTTTTTCAATGTTACCCAGGTCGAAGTATAATTTAGACAGGTTTTCAAGAGCGTCTGTACTAAAATAATTACGGCAATAATTTTCAAGAAGCGCAGTAGCCGATTTTGAACTCTTAGAAACATTCTTTTCAACCTCAAAGTTCAGATTCATATATTCGGCACTGTATGGATATTTCTTGTAAAGCACTTTTGCCATGGCAATCACATCGGGATACCGTTTCTGGTAGGAAGCAATATTCAAATCCCAGTTTTCCGTGACCGTACTTTCTCCGTATAATTCCTTTGTTTTTT
>Ga0302286_10000780_pt1 | contig 24953 bp, 23 predicted proteins | sample III_Fen_E2_3_FD_198765 | JGI IMG/M metagenome (GOLD analysis project Ga0302286, IMG submission 198765) | Peat permafrost microbial communities from Stordalen Mire near Abisko, Sweden - III_Fen_E2_3 | ecosystem: Environmental > Terrestrial > Soil > Wetlands > Permafrost | place: Sweden: Abisko...
ATATTGATCAAATAATTTTTTTTGAATGTATGCGGACGAATGGTTGATTGTCCCTCGAAAAAACGTAAGCATCGAAACATTTGGAATTTCTTTATTATAAAACACAGAGCCGTCCTTCAATACCTTCAACATGTTTCCATACACAATTGAAATTTCTTTCTCGTTGTTCGTTTTTAATTCCTGATTCCGTATATTCAGAAAATTCAACATTCGTGCAGTCACATCATTTGCCACTAAATAATCGCCTGAATTTAGAAATTGCACATATTCTCCCTTAGCCATGCGGATGCCTTTGTTCATGGCATTGTAGATGCCGGTGTCGGGTTCGGAAAGCCACCGTAGATGATGAGATGGTGAAATGGTGAGATGGTTAGCAAAATGCATAATTACCTCTTTGCTTCCATCGGTTGAGCCTCCATCCACTACAATGTATTCAAACTCTTGCGAAGTTTGTGCCAATACGCTTTCCATAGTCTTTTTCAGACCATTGGCGTTGTTGTAATTAATGGTGATGATGGATAATTTCATTGTTTATTTGGTATCAGATTTAGTCTGATTATTCAGTTTAATCAAAAAATTAAAACCATAAATTTTTTGCAGATGAAATGCATATTCATTAGGCTCAGCCTCAGTATCCGATATATAATATAGAACAGGATGCGGGTTAGTTTTTTTAGCCAATAGCTTATAAAGAAGATATTTAGGATCGGCCGTATATGGTGTTGAAACAGGATCAACAGATACCACTCCAACCACTCCCTGTTTATTCATCTTTTGAAGCATTTCTATTCTTTTATCCACGCTTTGAGCATAGTTCCGAGCCGAAATCGTATCAAAATATATATTTGAAAGCATAATGCAACATAGGATGATCACTCCCGATTTTAAGGAAAAATTAAGCGCATTTTTCCATTCATTTTTCATTTTGAAATATCCAAAAAGAAAGGCATGAAAGCAAATAAACAGCATTGTAAAAAATACCACATGGGTATAGTTGCGTTGAATACCAAAACCACTCCAAAGATACACATTAGGTAGTGCCGATAGCAACATGTAGAGTCCATATAAAACGAGAGAAATCCAACCTGTTTTTTTATAGCTCGTTGTTATTGAGAGATTGTCCGACTGCATACGACTACCGATGTAAATAAATAACAGCCCAAGAATAAAATAGTAAGGCAAATAAAAGGTGATATAGTAGTAAAACATACCTATTGCATTCACAAATCCTACCGCATATCCCATTAAATTCCGAGGAGATACAAATTCATCAGCTGCCATGCGTTTGTAATTTCCGGGTGCAATTACCACAATAATAAAACATAGTAGCATCACACTTGCGGATATAATAATTTTTCGAATACGAGTATCCAGCCATACTTCTTTCACGCGAAAGTGATGAATTTTAAAGTAATATAATCCATTCAAGAATAACACACATAATACAACCGGAGTAAAAGCCTCTTGTCCTCCTCCCAAAATAACAGATACTATCAATAATGCAAATCGCTGAATCCATGAAAGTTGCTTCTTATTCACGTATGAAATAACTAAGAGTAGCATGGGTGGCAATATATAATAACTCAAAGCACACAGCCAATTGAAAACTGCAAAATCTATGTTGGTCAACACAAAAAGATTGAAAAATAAGAGTATAGTGTTGAAAAGAAAAAATTGCGATATGCTTTTAAAAATCGATTTAGCAACCCACCAACAGATACTTACTCCTAAAAGCCAGAATAATATGGGGAAAAACCGGTGTTCACCAACCAGCAAAATAGTTTTGAATACAACGCCATTTATAAAATAGCCTATAAAACGACCCGAACGAGAGTAGTACATCTCGCTTACATAACTGCCAATACTCATTTGTTTTAATTCCCACAAAAAATGCAAATCATCGTAATGTGGTCTGGAATAAAATGCCAGCATGACATAATATACGAGAAACATAATGTTGAGGATAATTAGAAGCAAGGATATTTTATCCGTAAATAATTTACTTTTGATTTGAACCATCTGTTATGTTTAAATATTTTTTTTAATAGTAGTTGCCAACTACAAATAATTTTACAAAGTAAATTAAGCCTATGGCAACATGTAACATATATATGGAAAGTAAGATCTTGTTTTTCAATGTCAAACTCTTTTCTTTAATGTCTTTGATTAAAGCTATTAATGCCCAAAAATAGCATAGCCATGTACAGATTACAACTTGCCAGTAGAAATTTCCATGAGTAGCTCGTGGTCCTGATTCTCCAATAAAAAAGTAAATTAATATGGAAATTAAAAAGGAAAAAAAGGTAAACCAAAACAATAAATTATTCTTTAAGTTGTTGATGTTGAATAAGCTATAACACAAGGGAAATAGGAGGGAGAAAAAAAGAGCAAAAGGTAATTGCCATAAATTTGAAGTCAGTTTATACGAATAAAAAAGATGAAAGACAATCGATGAAGAGTCTTGTATATTTGCATTTGTCGTTTGATAAATTGTCCAATATTCTATGAATAATAACAATAGTCCAATAATAGATGGAATAATGCTAAGCCAAAATTCTTTTTTGAAATGATATTTTATAAGTAGAAAAATAGGGAAAGTACATACATATACGAAAAAATAACTTGGTTTGATAAATATATTCAAGAATATCAATAACGCGATCCAAATATTTCTGCGTGTATTAAACGTATTTAGCTGTTTATAAGATAGGTCAAAAAGGAATAAAGCAAATGGAAATAAAAAGATTGTAGTTGAATTATGCCAAATATTGGGGACGAAGTTCCCTATATAAAATGATTTATTAACTAACAAACTTGGAATTGGAATAGCAAATGCAAAAATAAGACTTATAGATAGTAGAGCGGGTTTCCAATAGTTATATTCTGTGATTCTTCCGTAATTAACTATCTCAAATATTTTTTTTTGCGACCAATAGTAGCGATAGGTAGTTGCAATGGCTAAAAGGAAGCATAAACTAATTTTTGAAGGTATAATTTTGGTGCTAAAAAAAGAAAAGACATTTACTAACCAATAGAATAAAAAATTTCCTGCTGTTGGTCTTACTCCAGAAAGCATTTGTCGTGCAAAACAAGCATGATCCCACATATCTTGATAGCGTACAAATACAATAATCAATAAGAACAACGCAAAAAATAAACAAAATATGGAAAGAGTGGCTAATTTACGGAAGTTAATATTTTTCATATTTTTCAATTATTCTCGTTGTAATGCCATTCAATTCAAAGTCTACTAACTCATAAAACAATGGTAATCGCATTAAACAATCGGTATAATGATCACAATTCGGTAATGTTCGTCCATCGTGTTTTGCTTTGTAAAACTCGCTACTGTGCAAACTCAAATAATGAAATACTGCTAATACATTATTTTGTTTCAAGTGTGCAATAAGATTTGTCCTATCTTCTAACGAGTTACACACTAAATAAAACATGTGTGCATTGTTAGTGGCGTAATGGGGAAGGCGAGGCATAGAAAAACATCCTTTTTCGGCTAAAGGTCTTAATTTTTCTTCATAAAGATTCCAAATGTGTTTGCGTCGTTGCTGTATTTCGTCTAAATGTTCGATTTGTGCCCACAAAAAAGCGGCTATAATCTCTGAGGGTAAAAAAGAACTTCCAATATCTACCCAGCTGTATTTATTTACCTCTCCCCTGAAAAACTCGGCACGGTTAGTTCCTTTTTCCCAAATAATTTCAGCACGATTCACGAATCTTTCATCGTTGATTGCCAACATTCCACCTTCACCCGAAATGATATTCTTGGTTTCATGAAACGAAAAAGCAGCAAGATGACCGATAGAACCTAAAGCCGATCCTCTGTCCCGTAAAGGAGGGGCAAAGTTCCCTTTAGGGGATTTAGGGGCATAATATGAATCTATGGCCTGTGCAGCATCTTCCACCACCAATAGATTATATTTGTCGGCCAACGCCATAATCTTATTCATGTCGCAAGCCATCCCTGCATAATGTACCGGTACAATGACTTTGGTGCGGGGAGTGATTAAAGATTCAATCTTGTCTGCATCCAGATTTGGGTGATTCGATTGGCTATCCGCAAACACAATGGTTGCACCTTGTCGTACAAAAGCCAGTGCGGTAGAAACAAAGGTATAACTGGGAACAATCACTTCATCGCCGGATTGGATATTGCAGAGTATTGCAGCCATTTCGAGCGCATCAGTACAGCTGGTGGTAAGCAAACACTTACGAAACCCATAGCGCTGTTCAAAAAACGCTTGACAACGTTGAGTAAACTGTCCGTTACCGGAAATTTTACCGGATTTTACAGCTTGCTCAATGTAAAGCGTCTCTTTTCCAGTAAGGTAGGGCTTATTGAAAGGAATCATATTATTTGTATACATCTGCTCAGCGTTCTAATTAAATCAAATCCATCCCAAATAACGGAAAAATCTGTTGTCTGTCCAATTGGAACAATCCGGTCAATACCCGATAAATTTGCATTAATGACAAACTTACTTAACTCGTTTTTATTAAAGCCATAATAAGCAAGGGTTTGATATTTTCGGTTCACAATTTGGGCTAACTCAGGCAATGAATGGGCGTGATATTCCAGAAAATACCCACTTGAGCAGCGATATTCATCTAAACCAGATGTCAAACTTTCAAGTTCTACACGCCAGAGTAAATTATCCTTTGTCGCAATTTGATGAGTTCCAATAGAATTAATTGCACAAGTATAAAGCGCGGTGAGTTTATCTACAGCAATAACCGATTGAACCGTACCATATTTTTGAATTATAATCTTATATAACTCTTCCCAGAAAATAGTTTTTGCCTTTTCAACATCTTCTTTATTGCCAAACCAACTTACTAAATGCGGTGCAGTACAAGCATTCTGATCAAATAGATAGGTATCGTTGTAAAATCCAAGCGCAACTTGTCCTGGGTTTAGTTCCGACAAGTATTCCGGTGCATTGATAATACAAATTGAATAACGGTCGGCAAATGTAACATCGAACGAACGAGCAGGAACCATGCTTTTACGGATTTGAGCAATCGTCTCATCACCACCCCAAATAACTCTCACATCACAGAAAGACGAAAAAAACGATGTTGCCTGACTATTTTTGTCGTACCGAACTAATGTGATTTTATCTGTAATATTTTGAAATGCAACATTATGTGATAGTGTAGTAATAGCCTTACAAATAATATTTACCTGTTCAAAATTCTTGGAGGGAACTCTTATAATGTTTATATTCCCGGATAAAATACCGCAGAGCAAAGAATAAGCAAAATTTACCGGAACATTTGAAGGAGCCACATGAAATACAATTCCACGTCCGAATCGAATGGTATCTTCATTTTCATATCTTTTTTTTATCTGCAGTATATTCGCTTTCCGGCAAAAGAAAGCCAAAGTGGCCACATCCGGAAAATTTTTAATTTGAGAATCTTTGGTGATTTCTTTTGAAAGAGCATGCAAAAAAGATACCACCTCATCCGAAAACGGTTGAGATGCTGATAAGGATTTAAATCTCTCAATATCTAATGTATTGGGAAATAAGAAAGATATATCTTTAAAATTTTGTTGCATAAGTATCACTGCAGCCTCTTATTTCTGCGTTTTTTAATCGGCCTTCAATTCTAAAATACTTGCCTAAGCGGCCACATGCACAATCATCTTCTCCTAAAAGAATACCTTCATCTTCGGTTAGTAATGAATGTCCCGGATAACTTTTTGGTAAAATAGAAAGTACTTGAATAATGCCTTTTTCTCCAATATTGGCAATTGAAAAATCGTGAGCACGACGAATAATAATATCCGAAAAAACAGGAGCATGAAGATGACCACATTCACATTCCATGTAAATAGTTCCTGTTTGTTCTGCCATTCCATAGTAATCATGCACATGATTTATACCACACACATTCTTTAATTTGGCTTTAAATACTTGAGAAGTTACAGCCTCTGAAATTAATTTTTTCCAACCGCCTCCATGAATCAATACAGCGTTTGATAAATCCAGTTTTACCCCGGACTTTACCAATTCTTTATAAAAATGCTGGTAAACCATAAAGGTGAAACCAAACAGGAGGATACGCTCTTCTTTATGCTTTTCCAAGAAAGACTCAATTTCAGAGATATTTAGTTCCATTCGTTCATTTAACGCATACATCCGTTTTGAACCGAACATGGAAAAACCTAAAATGCCGGCACCACGAGCCGAAAATAGATTTCTGTCTTTAACAACACTTTCAGTATCAATGATAATCATTGGAACTCTTTGAGAACCAATAAAAGAGGATACGATTTTTGTAAGAGCTTTAGTTTGACCTGAGGATGTATCTCTATCAAGAAATATTCGAGAAACAGCTTGTCCTGAAGTGCCCGACGAAGTTATTGTTTTTACAATATTCTCATTTTCCACACTCCTTAATTCGAACATTTTAAACAGACGTACCGGAAGAAAAGGTAAATCCGTGAAACAATACTCTTTCTCTATATCGAAGGCAATGCTATCCATCATTCTTTTGTATGGCGTACAATGTTCATAGTGATAGCGAGAAAGGTTCATCAAAAAAGGACTTAATAAACGCTCTTTTTTGTATTTATTCAATGAATATGGCTGTATGTCAAGTATTTCTGAAAGTTCCATGTTATATTTCCAGTTTTGAATAAATAGTCTTTCCTGATGAGTTTTTGGGGATAACATCAATCTGTTTGACCACAAAGGCACTATGATTAATACCTGTTTTGGCTGAGATAAATTTTTTAACCTCCTCCAATCGATCTGATTCTGTAATATAAATTATCATTTTATCATCAGAGCCGGTGCAGGCGCAATCGTATGTCAAGGTTTTGAGTAATCGTTCGGTCTCATCAAGATTAACCCTATTCCCAAATAACTTTATAAAGCGTTTCTTTCTTCCTACAATATAGTAATAATCGTCGCTATCCTTTCTGGCTAAATCACCGGTGTATAATTCGCCATTATTCGTATCGCCTAAATTTAAATCAGCGCCACACTCAGCATACCCTAACGACACATTTCTTCCTTTGTAAACCAATTCGCCAGTTTTATCATAATCAGATATCAAAACTCCATTTTCATCAATCAAACTCAATTCTCCTCCTGGAATAGCAATGCCAATGCTTCCCAATTTCGATAAAGATTGTTCGGACGGCAAATAACTCATGCGTGCGGTGGCTTCGGTTTGTCCATACATAACAAAAAAACGCCTGTTTGTGGACTGGCAAAACTCGGCAAATTCCTTATTGAGTTCAAAATTAAGTTTTCCACCAGCTTGAGTCATCGTTTGTAACGCCGGTAAATCCATTCTGAAAAACCGCAACCGCTTGAGCATTTCGTATGTATATGGTACGCCAGATATTGAAGTCGCCTGCTCTTCTTTCATAAACGTCCAAAATTCTTTCTGCATTATTGAAAACGATGTTAGAAGTAGTGTTGCTCCTTTCAGCAAATGACTGTTGATGACAGATAAACCAAACGAATAATGCATGGGCAAAGTCGTTATCGGTCGTTCGGCAAAAGTAATTGATAGATATTCTGCAATAGATTGAGCATTTGATAACACATTGTCGTAGCTCACACGCACTAATTTAGGGCTTCCGGTACTGCCTGATGTGGTAAGCAATAAGGCCAACTTCTCGTGTAAAGGGAAAATAGTCTTGGTTTTTACTTTAACAAGGCAATAATCTGTAGAACGATAAACAACTACATTTTTTGAAAAATCGGATAAACGGGCTTGTGGAATCCAAAGAAATTCAGGTTGATATATTTCAATAAGTTTTTCTAAGAAGATGATTTCCAAGCTTGCATCAAGCATTAACGGAACAACCTTGTTTACTAAAAACCCGACATAGCCTTTCAACGAGTCTATGGTATTCTGACAAAGACAGAATACAAGGCATCGATGATTGATTTTGGTATATAAAGAGTTTGCAAAAAAATCAATTTCTTCGTAGCTAATACTTTCATCATGGTCAGCTATTATCGCTACAGAATTTGAGTATAAAGAAAATAATTCTTTTGTAAGCATTTGAAACCAATAATTACATTAAAACAGCACCATCAACTCCAATTGTTTGTCCGGTTATATATTCCGATAGGTCAGATGCAAGAAACAAGGCAAGGTTAGCAACATCGTTTGTTGTTCCTAATCTACCCATACCAATATTCAATTTAAGATTTTCCATTGTGTGAGAATTTATTTCTGATAGTAATTCTGTTTCAATAATTCCGGGTGCAATGGCATTCACTCTGATATTTTTTTCAGCAAGTTCCTTTGCAGCAGTTTTTGTTATAGACACAACTGCTCCTTTTGTTGCAGAATAAGCAATCTGCTTAGCATGACCATTGGTTCCCGCTATTGAAGATATATTGATGATACTGCCCGATTTCTGCTTTGACATTAATTTTACGGCATATTGCATTAAATCCATTACGGCAAAGACATTTGTTTCAAATAACTCTAGCATAAGTTTCTTTGTAACCATACCTATTAATGCATCCTTCATTATTCCGGCATTATTCACAAGGCAATCTAAATGTTGTTGTTCTTTATGAATTTGGACAAAAACTTGTCTTACTAAATTTGTGTCGTTGACATCGAAATAAGTAGGAATAATACTTGGTCGCAAATGTATTGGAAGTTCTTCAATTAATATGTTTAATGAACCGACTCTTCTCGCATTAGCATACACAATGGCACCATTCAACACAAAAGTACGAGCAATCTCTTTGCCAATACCTCTGTTGCATCCTGTTATTAATGCCACTTTCCCATCTAATAGGTTAAAAGATGACATCATATTTTTTTAAAATTTCTTTTCCTCTTGCATAAGAAGAAAAATCAATTATATCATCAGTATCCAGCATAATATCAAAGCTATCTTCCAGAGTGGCTATTAATCCCATGTGACCGACCGAATCCCACCCTTCCACCGATTGGTATTTTAAACCGTCTAACTGCGATTCAGTAACTTGCAAGCTTGATATGAAAGAGTCGTTGTATTTTTCCAGATTTGTCATTTTTTTAAAAATTATGTTTTACATATACATATTGCATATCATGTATGCTGAATCCTTGTTGTGTATGAGCTCTAATCACATAAGGATTATTTGTCGAAGCATAAGTTGATATCAATTTTCCTTTCCTTTTAATAACTTCTTCTATCGGCTTTCTCAGTGTTGTAAATCCTAAACCGGACTGGGAATATTTTTCATATAGCCCGGCCAAAAATGGATAATAAACATCCTCTGCAATCTGCTTGAATGTAAAAAAACCAATCGTATCTTCCTTATAAACAATTTTATATGCCTTGGCTGTTCTTGCAAGTTCATCTTTAATCCAATTGATATAACGAGTGGCCGCTTGCAATTTCGTAAAATTATGATCCAATAATATTCTATCGGTTTTGAATAATCCTTTTTCTATTTCAACATAAAGCAGAGATAAATCACTCGCATTCATTTCTGCATAAGCGATAGAATTATTCAAACGTTGTTGTAACGGAGTTAAAATAGCATCTTTAATGTTCAACTGAAAATTTACGTTTGCTTCAATAAAGACAAAGTCATGTTTTGTTAGATATTCATTTATATCCAATCTAGCAATAGGCACTTTTACTACAATATATTCAATCGTATCAAGTAAGTCGGTTATTGCTTCGAGTTGCGAAACGGTATCTTCATTGCTTATTGTAATTTCAGTACAATCAACACCTAAATTTCTTTTTTCCCAGAATGCATCGATTAGCTCCATTTTTCGATATTAACTTCGTTGGAAACTATAAATAATTGCCTTTCTTTTACCTGATCAAATATCTTACCAATATATAAACCAACAATTCCTAACACCAAAAGTATTAATCCACCGACAAACCATATCGAAAAAATTGTAGTCGTAAATCCCTCTAAAGTAATGATGCCCGCTAAATGAGCGATAATATTATACAAAGCTAATAAAAAAGCTAATATGGAAATGCCAAATCCCATTTTCACAGTCAATTTTAATGGTTTATTGCTATTCGATAAAATTACATCTCCCGTAAGATGTATTAACTTGGCAAGCGTGTAGGAGCTTGCTCCTTCAAATCGCTCGGAGTGTTGCACATCAATAGTGCATGAGTTAAAACCCAGATAGTGGACTAAAGAGGGAAATGATCGGGCAACCTCTTTCATTTTATTAAATTCAGCGATAACGCTTTTGTGATAAATGCCAAAATTGGCAATACTGCTATCTGTTTTTAATCCGCTTAAATAGTTGTAAACCAGATGAAAAAACGTCGATGATATTCTTTTGGAGAACTTATCTTTACGTTTAGCTCTTCGTGCATATACTATTTCCCAACCCTCTTGTGCCTTGCTATATAAATTAGGAATTTCATCTGGTCTGTCCTGTAAATCACAATCCATCACCACAATCCAATCGCCTTGTGCATAATGCAAACCAGCTGTAATAGCATTATGTTGTCCAAAGTTTCGGCTAAGATTAATCCCTTTCACATGGCTATCTTTGGCACATTCTTCCACAATTTCCTTCCACGAATTATCGGGAGAACTATCGTTGACGAGGATAATTTCAAAGTCTTCGGTAATACTCAAAATGGCTTGCTTAATTTGTTTAACCAACTCCTCAACAATATTTCCACCCATATATACCGGCGAAACAACCGAAATATGAACTTTACTTTGCATAGATTAAAATTTAACCGTGATAATTGTCCCTATGATAATCAGCAACAAACCAACAACCTTACCTATTGTGAAGGTTTCGCCCAACAGGCAAATACCCAATATAAAAACAATAGCAGGAGCTAAGCTCATAAATGGATAAGCCTGAGTAATTTCAAATTTGCTCATGGCTCCTATCCAAAATAGTGAAGCAATAAAAGCCGCCAGAAACCCCGAAAGAATATACGGATCAAATATCAATCGCATTAAGGCGATAAATTTAGCCATAATTCCCGATTCAGGCAAAGAAAATCTCAAGTCAGATATTCGCCATTTGAGTATCATTTGTCCATATACAGTAAAGAGTAAAGTACCTGCAATATATAAATATTTCATACGATAATAATTGTTTTTTTAGGTCGTATGGAACTCGCATGCTGAATTATCACTGTCTTTGGTGAATACTCGTATTCATGCTCGTTTCATATGTTTGTTTTTATTTTTTACACTAAGGAGACATGATTCCGATAGTTATCGGAATCGTCCCGAAAGTCGGGACTCGTTTCATAATTTTAATTTTGTATCCAAATTATCAACTTAGTTCTTTTTATCCCATATTATTTAGCTTGTCTAACGAACTATATGAGTAGCTATAGGGCATGTCAATGTTATTGTTTGTGGTTGTTTGGTGAGACAAAGATACTCTTTTTTCGCTTTTCTTTGGGATGTTTTTTATGACAGTCTGAATATCTTTTATGACAATTTGAACTTTTTGTTTCGACCTTTGAATAAAGTTCTCATTCTTCTCGGAGCTTTGCCTCTGATATACTTTGGATACTTAAAACGGGGAGAGAATAAGTACAATTACTCCGAGAGCAATGCATTAAATCATAATATGATTATATGAATATTCTTTTTAATACCTAATTACCCCGAATGGGATAAGATTTGAATTGAATTCCGATAGCCCCGATAGCTATCGGGGTCGGAACAGCGAAGCTAATAACCGTCCCGCATCGGAACGGAAAGAACGAAACAACGACTTCAGCCCTAAAGGGATTGAATCTCAACAGGATTAAATTCAGCCACCTTTGGGGCTATTGTTGCTACGCAGTACTTTTCCCCGCACTTCGTACGGGGTTATTGAAATTTAGTCCCTTCGGGACAACGAGTAGGCACACAAACGGATAATCATAATTAGCATGTTCTGTTTTGCCCTGCCAAATTAACCTAAAATGTGACAGTCTTTGGCAGAATCAGGGTACTGTGTGAGACAAAATGACATAATATGTCATTTTTATGTGCTAATTATGCTTATTTTTGCAGAATAAAACAATATGGCACATTTTATGTAGTATCATTACGATAACAAGTCAAAACGAACAGTAGCCATTATTTTTTTCACACACATGAGTTTAAAATCCCTTATAAAAGCATTCGATAATAAAGAATTACCCGGCAAAGAAGAAACTGCCAGGTACAGTGGCTTGTTTGACAATGAATTAGAGGCTGCTTTGTCGTTAGAGTGGCAAGAGGTTTTTCCTGTTGAGGTTTGTTATCAAGATATAATCTATGATTTTAAAGAGGTAGCAAGTCAAAATCTAAAAGCTGCATTACGTGTATTAAAGCTTCTTATGGCTCTGCCGATAGGCTCAATAAAGAGACTGAAGCTGGAGTTTTTTGCGTATGTTTCGCTTCTTTTCGGGCTTTGTTCCGGTCAGTCATCCCATATCTTCCGTGCCTTCTACGGATGTTCTCTCTCTCGTATTCCATCTTTATAAATATCCATTCGATTGCTCTTTCTCCGAAAGGGTTCCTATTGATGTACTTATCGGTATGTCAGGGAAACTGTAACCATAATCGGTTGCAAATTAAATGTCTATTTTTTAACAATCAAAATTTATACAGATGAATTTTAAAACGAAAACCAACCGAATTACAAATGAATCGGGAGGTATGTTAGCATTACGTATTATCGATACTGTAAATAAATCGGGTATCGAAGTGGCCAAAACAAGTAAACAATTTCTGAAATTGGAGGAGGTGAATGGACGTTATCAGTTGGCTCTTAAACCTCTGAATGAAACACAGGTGAGTCAGGTGATAACCACCACATTCAACCAACGAAGTAACCTGTTTGATGAAACATACACTTATCTCGAAGGATTGACCAGCTCACCGGATGTAGCAATGAAAGCTGCCGCAGATCTGCTTTTTCCGGTGATAAGCATGTATGGTAAAACATTTAATCGTGCGAAGTTAGCCAATCAGTCGCTTCGGTATGGTGTAATTATTGATACACTAAAGCAACCCGAAAATAGTGCCGCATTGGGCACCACGTTGCTCACCGATAAGGTGGATTTGCTGGAGCAAGTGCAACAGGATTACGAAGAACTATATATGAACAGGGGCAATGCTTCTGCTGTTCGGATAGTTCCAAGTAGTTTACGCGCTGAGCTAAATAGCGCCATAAAGAAGTGTATGGATGAGATGAACTATCAGGCTGAACGTGAAGAAACGGAAGCGTGGATTACGCTTTGCAGTAGCCTGCAACAACGTTTCGATGAACTGACGGTATCGTCATCAAAGAAACAATCCGGCACGAAAACTACTACGGGGTCAACCACTGCTACTTCCGTAACAACAGATTCAACTGCCACTAAATCATAGAAGATCTCTCTGAACAGTTGATTTAATACTCTCTCGAAGCTCCGGAATACAATGGTATTGCCGGAGCTTTTTTTGTATTCATGCATCCTTCTTCTGACAAAGCCTGTTTGCATTTATGGAGTTAGTCTCTTTCAACCGACAGAAACAAAATGTAATACTGCAAAAGACAATTGTCAATTGACAAAGTGAACATGAGTTAATGCGGAAGCTATTTGTTCGATGACAAAGTGAATATGAGTTAATGCGAAAGCCATTTGTTCAGTGACAAAGTGAATATGTATTAATGCGAAAGCCATTTGTTCGATGACAAAGTGAACATGAGTGAATGCAAAAGCCATTTGTTCAGTGACAAAGTGAACATGAGTTAATGCGGAAGCCATTTGTTCAGTGACAAAGTGAACATGATTTAAAGCAAATGAGAATTGTCAAGTAAAGATGCATAATTTCCTTAATGCGGAAGGCTATTGTTGTTCAATAGGGCGAAAATAGTATTTGCTTATAGCAAAGCAGATAGAGATTATTTCCAGTTGTTTATAATCATTGCCACATGGAGAGCCTCTTCTTGTGTTAATGCCTGACTCATGGGTAGGCTTAACTCTTCCGTATGGATTTTTTCAGTAATTGGAAACGATAGGTCATTCCATTGCTTGTATGCTTTTTGTTTGTGGGGTGGTATAGGGTAATGAATCAGGGTTTGAATATCATTGTCGCTTAAATAATGTTGCAATGCATCTCTGTTTTTGGTAAGAATCGGGAATATATGAAATACATTGCTATCCCAATCGTATATTGCAGGTAATGTAATTTCGGAGTGGTGTATGTTGTCCAAATAAATTCGGGCAATCATTTTTCGATGTTGATTGTCGGCATCTATATAATTCAGTTTTACACATAAAATAGCCGCTTGTATCTCATCCATACGGCTATTAAGTCCCTGATAGTCGAATATATATTTTTGACGAGAGCCGTAATTAGCTAATGTACGCACCAAATCAGCCAATTCAGAGTCATTGGTTGTAATAGCTCCTGCATCGCCAAATGCACCAAGATTTTTTCCCGGATAAAAACTATGTCCGGCAACATCACCCAATGAGCCTGTCTTTATCCCTTTATACAAACAGCCGTGTGCTTGCGCATTGTCTTCAATCAGCTTTAAGTCGTATTGCTTGCACAGAGAAACAATTTGTTCATTATAGCTACATTGACCATACAAGTGCACAATCATAATTGCTTTTGTCTTGTGAGTAATTGCGGCTTCTATTTTAGTGGAGTCAATTTGAAACGAATGTATATCAGGTTCTACTAATATAGGTTTCAGGCGATTGTCGGAAATGGACAATATGCTGGCGATATAAGTATTTGCAGGCACAATCACTTCATCTCCTTCTTTCATAACTCCCATTTCTATATATGCCCTTAGAATAAGGCGTAATGCATCCAATCCGTTGCCCACTCCCACACAATAAGAGGTGCCAATATAGTTGCGATACAGAGTTTCAAAAGTTTGCACTTCTGTTCCTTGTAAATACCATCCGGAATCTACCACCCTGTTAACGGCTCCAGATAGTTCGATAGAATGCTGCTGTGTAATTTTTTGCAGGTCTAAAAACTTAATCATTGTGGCGTAATTGGGTATTTATCATAAATATAATCGTGAGCATCGAAATATTCAGAGGCAAGCACCATCAGAATGGCATCGGGTGTGAAGTGATACATGATATGCCAATCGTTTGGATCTATAATCAAGCACTTTGAGGGGTTATCAAGTTCAAACCGACATTCCACATTTCCATCGGTGCTATAAATTTCGCAACTTCCTTGCAGACAAATGGCAGCTTGCACAGTGGTGTGATGCCGATGACCACCCCGCACCGAGTCATCTACCCCGTAAATGTAAAAAATGCGTTTCATCTCAAAGGGAATCACTTTCTCAATTACAGTAAGGTTTCCTCTTGAGTCGGTGAATGTTTTTAAATCAATTAATTGTGCCATGTTCTTATCCAGTTGATGCGGTTTGGTTTAGAAAGGTTTTTCAGCAGGTGTCCCAGTAATCGTATCCAGCCTATAGCTTGCGTTTGGGTACCCAGACTGTCAATCGCTGCATTCGAAGAAGAAAGGAGTCGATCTTGTTTTTTTAATTCTTGTAAGTAAGGCATATAAATATATCTGAGTACTTGTTTGCTGAGGATGTAATGCCCAAAATAGAATTCTTGAATAAATTTTATCCGATAATTGTGCAGATAATGTACGTGATAGAATATTACATCAAACACTTCGCCGGTAATCAATTCTCTCCCAAGTAAACAGCCGCTCTTCTCAAATAACTCATATTGTTGCACATTCCAGGGAGCAATACCTCCTCCCAAATGAGTTAATTCATGCACACCCTCGAAACGGATTGTCCAGTCGTCCAAATATTTCTGATCGCCAAACTTTCCCTCTTCTTTTCGGGCGTAACACCAATCCAGACAAGCATTTCGCCACCAAAGCAGAATTTTTCTTCCGTTGGCAGTGTTTCGAAAAACCATAAACTGTACGCAATACTTACCCGAAAGCGCAGTCTGATCGTATTGAGGCGAATAACGATGATCGGTTATCATCACATCCTTGTCACCCATTTCATCAATCAATACCTGAGGGCTCTTAAAGAAAAAGAGATCGGCATCAATGTAGGTACAATGATCCAACCGATAATAATCCAAACAATATAATAAAGTAGAAGGGGTACATGTCCAACAATATTCGGCTTTCGAGCGCGAAGGTTTTATCCTCAAAAGTTGCTCATCCTCAAACTCTTTCAATGAAATAACCGTCATTTGCGGTAAAACCATTTGACAGAGTAATTGATAACAACTGTCATCGAAGGCAAACACAAACAGACGAAAGTCAGGACAAACCTTATAGAGAGATTCATACATACTCAACCCTTTGGCTAAATAATTAGAATCGAACAATGTACAGAAATTTAGCATGAGCTGTTTTTTTTTGTCGCGTTATTGATATACTTTCTGTTTAATGGTAAAAACATTGTTACCACCCAATATTCTACTTAAGCGATTTACCATTTTTTTCCAGAGTGGACGTTTTTTTGGATAATAGTAACTGTAGAATGCATTGATAATGCGAGAATCTTCATATAAAGTTTCCAATAAAATAGAGTGTGATATTGCTTGTTCTCTCATATCCTTTTGTGATATAAAACCTGAATGAATACCCGTACCATCAAATCCAATATTAAAAATATAAGGATTGCAAGCCATAATTGAGATGGAATGGTTTTTAAAGTGAGCAAATTGAAACCGAATAGCCCAGGAATCAATTTTGCCAAGTTGTTGATCTGTCAACATTGAAGTCAAATCTTCTCCTCCACGTTTGAATGCATGTGCTTCTTCTGTTTGATTAATAAATGAATTATCCCATGAAACTTGTTCCCATCGATCTGACCACGATCCCCATCCGGTAGAATAAAAGCGTAAACTTACAAAAACACTGTATGGATAATCTATCGGTAATTTAAACGGTAAGGGAGGGCAATTTGCACTTATTGAAAAAACAGATTTATATGATTTGTAAAATTCCAGCGCTTCATTCATAAAACGAAGAAAGAACTTAGATGTCACTAAGTCATCTTCTAAAACAATTACTTTGCCGTGTTTGTTGATGACTTCAGTTACACCTTCGATAATGGAATTTGCCAGTCCTTTATTCACCTCCGATTCTTTGATAATAATATCTTTGAACCCGTTTACCGAATGGATAATTCGTCGTACTTCTGCTATTTTTTCAAACTGTTCTGCATCTGTCCCTGATTTTGCTCCATCCGAAAAAACATACAATACTGACTCAGGAGCAAGTTCATTTTGCTTCAGGGCATCTAGGGTTTGTTGAGTATGCCACGGACGGTTATAGACAAACAGCACAATCGGTGCCAAGTCGGTAGTTGTCATAGGTGCATTTTTATTACTTGGGCAAATTTAACGTCAATAATCTATCGGCCAATATACTGTTGAAAAATTTTGAGTCCGATTGCAGAAATTGATATTGATAGGTCGCGATTATTTCATTAATAAACGAGAGTGGGGGAGTAAAACCTCTCTTCTCTCCCTGCAAGATATAACTGGGTACAATGCCGTCTAACACCTCTTTGAGAAAATATTTTGGATTTTCTTTACGGTACTTCATCTCAACAGGCAATGCAGATACAAATTCCACTAATTGATAATCAATCAGCGGAGAGCGGATTTCTACGGAATTTCCCATGCCTTGCCTGTCGGCTAAATATAGACAAAGCGTTGTCATAAAGCAGTTGAATTCAAATCGATATACTTCATCTATTTCACAATTAGAGTTTTCTAATGGGTGATACACATTTATATCCTTAAATAATGATTGCTCATTATGATACTCAAGGCTTGCTGTGGCTGCAAATTTGATATAGTCTTCGTATGTCCAGTGCACAATTGATTTTGCGTCGTAACCCAGTGCATAACCTGCAAATAATATGTGTCGCCAGTGTTGGATTAGGAATTTCAGAAATGTGAATTTCTTTTTTGTGCCTTTAAAAGGGAACAATGCCTGATGTTGGTGCGAAAGCTTTAACGATTCAGCCAATGCATTATGTGAAGGATATCCATAAAATAGTTCGTCACCACCTAAACCGCCCAAAAGGACGGTAAATCCCATAGCTTTTGCTTTTTTGTACAGTGCCCATTGCGACATGGATGATACATCGCACACCGGTTCATCAATATATTGAGTGTACTCCCAAAACAGGTCCTTAAAATCATTCGCATTGAGCTCTACTTCATGATAAATCAGTCCTTTTTCTGCAGCGAAACGTTTTGCTACTTCGCGTTCATCGCAATCGTGTTGCCCTTTGTATCCGGCAGTGATTACATGTACTTCACGCCCTGTTTCTTTTGCTAAAGCAGCAATTGCACTCGAGTCTATACCTCCGCTTAACAATACCCCTACGGGTACATCACTACGCAAACAAATATTGACCGACTCCCGCATCAGCCGAAGCGTTTCCGCTTTTGCCTCTTCAAAGGTTCCTGTAAATCGGGGTGTTAGTTCTCGTTTCCAGTAAGTGTGAGTCTCAAAACCTGCCGCATCTACCAAGGCATATTCTCCGGCTTGCATGCGTTTAATCTGCGCAATATAAGTATTTTTTAAATCAATTGGATAGTTGTAACGGATACATTCGGCTAAAGCATGTGTATCCAATTGCACTTTATTTAAATAATGTTTCAGGATAGATTTCAGTTCCGTGCAAAAGACCACTCCGGTGGGTAATTGTGCATAATAGAGTGTCTTTTCGCCTACCCGGTCGCGAGCAGCAAAGAGTTGTTTGGTGCAGGTGTTCCATAAACAGAAAGCAAACATACCCCTTAAATGCTCTAAACATTTCACCCCATACTCTTCGTACAGGTGCAGAATGGTTTCCGAATCAGAGTCGGAGGAAAACACATGTCCTTTTGCTGTAAGCTCTTCTTTCAGCTCTATGTAATTGTAAATTTCACCGTTACAAATCAGCACCAACGATTTATCTTCGTTAAAAAGCGGCTGTTTACCATTCTCTAACCCAATAATGGATAGACGGGTATGTGCCAGTCCGCATGTGCTATCTGTCCAGATTCCGTTTTCATCGGGGCCACGATAATGCATCTCCTGATTCATTAAAGCAAGTTTTGTTTTATCTGAATCGGTTATTTGAGTATATTTGAAAATGGCTGAAATTCCACACATAAAATTACATTAATATTTTTACAAATCTTTAGTATTCAAATCAATACCATCCAGTGAAATGCGATTGTACGCTTTTGAATCTAAAGAATTAATTCGTCCATTACAAAGAAAGGGAGTATAACCCATTTTAATGACAATGTCTATTTTCGCTTCATCGGCAATTCCAAAGGGGAATGCATAATATGGAACAAAATTTTTGTGTTCCTTTAGTGCATTATAATTAAGCATGATATTTTCTGTAAATTCCGAATCGCTCAAATAGGTTGAGCCTAAATGCTCATGTCCATGCAACCCTATTGAAAAAAGAGGGTCGGAAATATTGCGCAATTCTTCGCTGCTAAGATATACCGAACTATCAAGTTTTATGAGAGATTGATATTTTGATATAGTGTTACGATAATGGGTATAAGTATCAGCATTTTGAACAGAGCCAATATTTTTGACTGCATATATAAATTCAGGAGGGAACATGAGTTCCTGCTGTGCTGATAAACCATTTACATAATTAATAATATTCACCGAGCTTAGTTTTGCATCATCAAGATAGGCTGTATTAATAAAAATAGTTGCAGGTACCGTATGTGATTTTAGAATGGAGAGTGCATTTTGCACAGATGCATAACCATCGTCAAATGTGATTACGGCGAATTTTTTTCGACGTCTTTTATTTGATTGTAGTCTGTCAATAGCCTCTGTTAATGATATAAATGTATAGCGACGTGACAACCATAATAAATTACGCTCAAACAAAGCTATAGATGTCCAGTCGGTATCACAATCTATCGGCGGATTAAAAGAAGAAGATACCTGATGGTATGCAAAAATAAGAATTGGCTTTGACCACAATCTATATACCTTACGAATAATATTTCTAAGACGGTTTCTTAATTTTTTATTTAAGCTTACTCGTTGCTTGTTGAGATTCGATGCCCAATGGGCAAACTTATAGATATACTCTAATAAGTGGTAAAGTGGTTGCTTAGCTTTAACCCAATATAAAATTTGTATCTCCTTATCTGTTGCTATGGAGGCTTCATAGTCGGGAATAAATAATTGTAATAATGGATGAGAATATATTATCTCCATCTCTTTTAAGTAAGCTTCCGATTGATTTTCTTTGCTTGATATTCCATCTGTATTGTAATCGGAGATAATAGTAGATAGGGTTTCTGTTGGGCGACATTGCAAGATAATGGTGCGATACCAGAACTCAATATCCGAGTTGTATTTAAAATCTTCCCGATAATACCCGAATTGTAGAAACATTTCACGCCTGATAAAGGTTGCCTGATGCGCCAATCCGGTTTTATATAAATGGCCGAACGTGATTTGTAGAGGAGGCGTTGTAGTGTGAATAATTACACCTTTATCAGAAATATTACAGCGTCCTAACAAAAAATCAGCAGTATGAGGAGTAGAGAATACTTCTTGAAATACATTCTTATTGACTAAAAAATCGCCGGAGTTAAGAAATAATAGATACTCGCCGTTAGCCATCCTGATGCCTTTGTTCATGGCTTCGTAAACACCTGAATCAGGCTCGCTTATCCACATAAGTTGTGGTAAATTGTTGCTCTTAAATTTTGAAATTATAGACACACTTGCATCCATGCTAGCGCCATCCACTACAATATACTCAAAATCCGTAAAGGATTGCTCCGCTACGCTTTCGATGGTTTTACGCAAACCTTCGGCATTGTTTCGATTTATGGTAATGATGGAAAGTATCATGTGCTGATTTTTGAAATAGGATATTTATTGACAAAATTTATTAGAGACTAACTATCCTACCACAGACAATATATTGTTTAATTTCTTCTTGTCAATGCGTGTGTATTTGCCGGGGAAAAGCAGTCGGAGTAATTGTACATCTGTCATTCGGATTCTCAATAGGCGGCACAGAAAACGTAACAGATGTGCTTGAGTGCCCGACAATCGATGTTTATCGGTAAGTAAATTCCGATATGCCTCTGCATTTTCTTCTTGCCCGAATTGTGAGTATAGCGCAATAATCTCTTCATCTCGTTTTGCTCCCCCAATACCTGTTTTGTGAGCTTCGTGTTCGCGATACAAAGAAATTGCCCTGCCATTGGTAATGAAATTAACTCCGACTTGTTTTGCCCGGATAAACCACTCCCAATCGAATACATAATTTAATTGCTCGTTTAGTGAACCCACCATATTCCATACTTTACGAGTCCAGAACGTAGAGGGTTGTGTAATAAAGTCAGCTTCCAATAGGTCAAATAGCTCAAAGTAATGGGTAATGTGGCATCCTTCTGCTTTTACACCACCACTGTTCGATTCAGAATAATGGATGCAATTTCCGGTAAAAATAGCTGCATCAACTTCCTTCAAATTTGCAGCCACGAAGTGTAAAATACCTGGCATATACATATCATCACTATTGAGCCAGCAAAGAATATCACCTGTAGCTTTTTCAAAGCCTTTGTTGATGGCATGAGCCTGTCCATTATCGGGTTCACTCACCCAATAGGCCAGCCTATGAGCATATTTTTTGATAATTTCAACACTGTTATCATTGCTTCCACCGTCAATAATAAGATATTCCAGATTTGGATAATCTTGTCCCAATACCGACAAAATAGTCTGTTCCAGATATTGTCCCTGATTAAAAGAGGGCGTAACAACCGATATTTTGGGTAAACGGCTCATACTTTGATCCGACTTTTATTCACAAAGATACCATCTACCTGCAATAATTTTCCGCTTTCAGGATGACGAATGCCATTCTCTAAAGTGAAGAGTTCAAATCCTGCTTCTTGCAGATAGTTCACCATTTCCACAAACAATACCTCCTTGTCATAGAGAGGCTCGACGGAAATTTCTAATTGCAGCAAAGTTATCTTTTTTAATGACTCTCCGGCACCTTCCAACACATTTTTTTCAAAACCCTGTGTGTCAATCTTTAACATCACTATGTCATGAGGTTGACAATAGCTTGAAAACAAATCGTCCAACCGTTTGATATTGATGGTCTCTTCGCCTACGTATTGCGAAGCAGCATCATAGGCAATATGCGAAGGCAGAATGTCTAACAGGGAACTACTATAAGAATTGGCCGATACATGAATCACCCTGCTTTCATCACTTTGCCCCAAAGCAAAATTCTCACAACGCCATGCTTCGTCAGTAGCAGCGTTCTGCTTTAGTACGACAAATGCAGTGGACAGTGGTTCGAAGGACACTATTTTCCCAGTATAACCGATGTGGCGCATCAGGCTTGCATATTGACCCGTGTTAGCGCCCACATCAAGTAGTTGTGTAATGCCATAATATGCCAAAAATTGCTGTCTGGCTTTCAGCTCTTCGCTGAGATGATTGAGAAAGTATTTCTCTTCATCGGCAGGCACAATGCGTTTTACCTGATAATTAAAGTGCGCCAATAATCGGTTAATATATGCCTTCATTTGTTCGATATTATGCGATGTTTCATTTTTCGATAGCCGATAATTGTCCATTCCGGCAAAATGGCATAAAGATGTGTTACCATTTTTGTAAAGGTAGTTTTGTGTGGCACAGGACTCCAGAACCCAGTAAAATAAGCGTAATCGGCGTCCTCTTCTATCTCTATTTTTACAGGATGCACAAGGGGGAGGATGGCTTTTGTATCCAACCGTGCCTGAGTCGAATCAATATCGGTTGTGTGTGTAGCATTAACTCCGAAACCGATATTCTGAACCAGATTGACATTGGGTGCCACCGCACATTTACCTGTGTACCATACATGAAACCACAACTGGTAATCCCACGCCTCACCATGTGCCACCGCTATCTGTTCGAATATGGCTTTCCAGTAGTTACGTTCATGCCCTGTGCGAAATGTGGTATCGATTTGTCTCCACATCTTTGCTTTATCCAGTTTGTTCAAATCAAATTCATACCCTTTCCACACTCTGCGCCATGTAGCCCATCCCCAGGTATAGCTATATTTCGAAAAATAATAGGACGCTTCGCTATATACTTTCCCTGCCTGAAAGTTGTCACCGCCTATTACTGCAATGCGATCGTTGTTGCGGTATCTTTCCAATAATTCGGTACAATAACCGAAAAAATCGGAGTGGGGCAGACAATCATCTTCCAGAATAATGCCCTCTTCCACCTGTTCAAAAAGCCATGAGATAGCAGTAGCCGGACCCAAACCACATCCAAGATTTTCGTCCCGAAACAGGGTTTTTACCTCACACTCCCAATCAATACTATTTAATACATATTCCCGAACTTCTCGGCAAAGTTCCGCTTCACCCACTCTATCCGTGCGTGCCCCATCAGCAGCCACAAACAGATGCGTAGGTTGAGCAGCCCGTATCGCTTCAAACGCTTGCTTTGTAGTCTCAAGCCGATTGAAGATAATAAATAGGATGGGGGTGAAATTAGTCATTTAAATAAAAAAGTAAATTTCTCCTTGTTTTGGCTGTTAAGATGTATCCCATTTGCGTAATAAATCTATAGGACTCAGAATTCATTGGCGTTGAAATGCTGAAATTGTCATCTTCAACCAGAATGATTTTAGGTTTGTATTTGTTCCAGTTGTTTGAAGTGAGAACTAGCATATCAAATCCTTCCACATCTATAGACAAAAAAGTAATTTGTGTGTTGGCTGGAAGATATTCATCTAATACAGATTCTAAAGTTCTTGTATTGATCTTATATACCTCTAATATTTTTTGATGATTAGCGACTCTTTGCTGGGCTAATTCAGTATCTAATGTATTATATGCAGGCTCCTCAAACGAATAGTAGCTCATTTCTTCTTCTTTATCTGAAATCGGAATTTCCACATTTATATCTCGTGTCCTATATTGTTTGAAAAGGAGCATAGAACCGGGCATAGCATCAATATTTAAGCCATGCCATCCCTTTAAATAAAAATGGTAGGTATTAGAAAACCTCATAGGGTGATGAGCTCCAATATCGACATAAAATCCACTTTCGCCATCTCTAATTATCTCATAATCTTCACAAATGCCATTTATTATAATATCTTCGCCTTCTTGAGCAAAAGAATATTCAGAAAACCGAGGAATTCTGTCTTGATATATTACATCTTTTATGTTTTCGCTCAATAAGCGCTTAATGAAGAATCGTTTTGTCTTTCTTGTAATTTTCTTATTAATTAATATCATACGTGATACAAAATTTTGAATATAGCTGAAAAATAATTGCCTAATTTTTTTTTGAAATATAGGTGTTATTATGGTTGAATCATAGTATAAAGACAACAAAGAGAAGTAGATAACTTTGAGATTTTTTTTTTTATAAGTAGCTTTTGCTTGATAATAATATTGTTCTGCATACAATCTTGGTAAGATAATATTATATTTTTTATTAAATACTTTATTTAAGGCTTTAAGATGCGATAAATATTTTTCAAATGGAATATCTTGATTAGTGGCACTATTATCATGTCTTCTATAATTTGCAGTTATTTCATTCATAGCTCTAATTTTCCCTTTTTCGTGAAGTCTCAGAAACAAAGGGATATCACAGAAAAGAAATTGATCTGTGGATAAAAAAGAATAATCAATATTATTTTTATACAAAACCGTTGCGGTAGGGATAACCCACTTGAATAATTCTAAATCAGAATAATCTCTATTTTCTAATATACAAAAAGGTGTTGATTCTTTTGTCCATGTTTCATAATCGAATATTTCCATTGCATTAGTAAAAACCATTGAATATTCTTCATTAGCCTCTAAAAAATCTACTTGTTTTTGTAATTTACACGGATCAGTCCAATAATCGTCACCTTCGCAAACCGCAATGTATTTAGAAGTACAAGCCTGAAGAGTTGAAATAAAATTTTGTTTCATACCCAAATTAGAGTCA
>Ga0302286_10000783_pt1 | contig 24866 bp, 24 predicted proteins | sample III_Fen_E2_3_FD_198765 | JGI IMG/M metagenome (GOLD analysis project Ga0302286, IMG submission 198765) | Peat permafrost microbial communities from Stordalen Mire near Abisko, Sweden - III_Fen_E2_3 | ecosystem: Environmental > Terrestrial > Soil > Wetlands > Permafrost | place: Sweden: Abisko...
TGCGTATTGATAAAACCCTTTTTGGCAATAGCTCTAATTTCCTGCGAGTTGAAATCTTTATTTACATATTCTTTTACATCTAAATAGCTTTTGGCATAGTCATACCAAAACGTTGAATTATCCAACTTTTTATTATTGGCGGGATAATCGGCATAAATACTATTTATCAACTGATTCATATCCGCTGGATAATCGGACGGATGATCAATATAAAATCGATCGAACCGCATTAATAAAGTATAGCCCAACACAGCTGAAAAGTAACAATTCCGGTCGGCTTCCACCAGTTTGTAGAATGCGGGTGTTATTTCATTGGAAGCAAGCAACTTTTTCAGCGGCGAAAGTTCCGCCTCCTTAAGCGTGGCAATCTTGGTCTTTAAAAGCAGTACGGTGGTGTCTTTGCTCAGTTTTCTGGCATCTATCGAAACAAAAGAGGGATTTGGCAAACTGCAGTAGAACTCTTGTCCTTTTTCGTTGGGACTCAGCACAGTCAGTTTATTAGCATTATTCGCCATGTCAATAGCCACTTTGTACTTAACACCAGGTTCTATCACTATCTTATTAGGATCTTCTCCCGAAACCATAATGGAAACAAAAGCAGGTTTGTCTGCTTTTGTTTTTATTTGAAAGTTTCCTAAAGAGTCCGACATCACTGATTCACTGAAGCCCCAGTAGCAAACTCCATTAATGGGAACAGTAAACTTAACCTCAATGGGATTTTTTCCTGTTATTTTTCCTGTGATGGTTACTTCGCTTCGTAGGTTTAGCGAGTAGAGGAGAGAAAGAATGATAAGCGTGATGAGCGTTTTTTTCATATTTATTAGTTTTAATTTTTATGCAATAAGGTTCTATTTTAAGACCCAAGACGTAATTATTGAGTGTTTATTTTGAATTTGGTTCAAGTAATTTGTTTATATTTTCCATTAATGCTTCTTTCTCACTTGGACGGGTTGCATTTTGCGAAATGATTGTTCCTTTTTTGTCTATAAGCACATAATGAGGAATGCCTGAAATACCAAACTTTTCGGCTAATACATTAAATTGATCATCTGTCAAAAGAATATGCTCGCCGGTCAGTCCTTTATTTGCGATTGTCGCTTTCCAGGATTCCTCAGAGCATCGGTTTGCTAGGAATAGAAAAATCACATCTTTGTTTTTATATTCCAATTGCAAAGCTTTTGAATTGGGCATTTCCTCCATGCATGGTCCGCACCATGGTGCCCAAAAATCGACATAAATCACCTTTCCTGAATATCTTGAAGAAATTGTATCTATCAAATTACTTACGATACTGCTTTTAATTGATCGTAGGTTGGCATTTTTTGTTTTCTGGTTCGACATAAATTTCTTTAGTTCCTTATACTCCTTGTCGATGTTTTTAGCAATAAAGGAATTGGAAATATAGGTCGGATGGTAAATTGCCTCAAATTCATTTAATTGTTTTCCCTCAATAGCGTCGAGATATAAAGTAGATAAGCAAATGTCTCTTATAAATCCGGATGTATTGCCCATAATCATAGTCTGTAACACGTTAGCACCTCCTATAGTGTTTTTCTGTTTGAATAGTTGATTCGCCTTATTAAGAGAATCTTTAGGTGTATTTATCGCATGTCTGTAATATAGGTATAAAAAGTAGGCGTGCTTCCTTGAAAAAAGATGACTATTATTTTTGTCATATTGCTGTAGAAAATTATAAAAATCTGTTGGCAATTGAACTGAATCTCTGTTTACATTATTTTGCAGGGCATATTCAAAAGGGTAACACATTATGTCCGACAACGATTCATATTTAATATGATCATCAGTTATCCGATTAAATAATTCGCTGGTATGATTTTCCTTTTTAAAATCATCAAGGTATTTTCTGTACTCTTTCTCCCTATTCCCGATGAATAATTTAAAGTCAGTCACAGATTTATTTTTATACAGATCCTTATCTTCAGGAATGTTGACTTTAGATTTTTCATCCATAAATCTCATATAGTCATTATTATCTTTCATCCGGGTGCCGCCTACAACCTTTATGAAGGGGTCGACACCCGAGTGATTAGAATCAACTGAACCTACACTTAACACAATATCATCCCCAGGAGCACAAAATAAATTAGTAAAATTATCACCATAGCGCAAGTTGAAATCCTGAGTATAAGAAACCGGAATCTTTTTTGAAAAACGTCCTAAACTGTCAATTTCGGCAATAAATGTCTTATCTTGCGATCTATCAGTTATCTCTGTAAAATGAAAGTTGATGGTATTAAGCCCTTTGTCTTTCTTATGATTTATAACTTTACCCTGTATTGTTACACTATCTGTTTTCCATACAGTCTGTGACAGTAATACTGATTGAAAGCTTAGTAACAGAAAGAGACTGATAATTAGGTTGTATCTCATGCGTTTTTCTATTCTTTTTTGTAATAACTTGAACTTACCTGTTTTACTCTTCCTTTTTATCTTTTCTGTATTTCATTTCAATAAGAAAGGAAATCAATAAACCTAAGCCACCAAATAATAACATAGAAGCACCATAAATAACTCCTGCTGTCTGACGAACATAATAATCACCTGAGTTTAAGTTCACCAAGGTGGACCAACCAATAAAATACCCGATAAGCAATCCTAGTCCTACTCCAAGTAGAAAACAACCTATTTTCAGAGTACCAAAAGTACCAACATTTTCAAATTTTAGATTTAAAGGAAATGAAAACTTGTTTTCAATCATGGATGAGTCGAATTTTTCTCCAATTTTTTCAATAATAGCCAAACGCTCTTTTTTGCGTACGAACAAATCAAACAATTTGTAAATACCAAGGGTTATCATTCCAACAACCAATGGAATAGTAATAAAGTCCATCATAATTTTTTGTTTTTAAATAAATAATTTCGTTCTTTGTACTGTTTTGACGCAGCAACCCAAAAATGGTTACACATCTCCCCCGTTTTTTATTTCTTCTTTAAAAATGTGTAACCAAAACGGAACATGTGCGTCTTATACAATATATGAATAATCAGGACGAGTTAAACTACATAGAGCGCATACTTGCCGGCGAAACGAATTTGTTTTCGTATTTCGTTAACTCGTACAGCAACTCTATCTACTCGTTGATTGTTCGTATAGTACTGACTAATGAAGATGCTGAGGAGCTGACGCAGGATAGTTTTCTGAAAGCATTCAAAAAGCTGGATACTTTCAAAGGCGATTGCAGTTTCTCCACCTGGCTGTTTCGGATAGCGTACAATACGGCCATTTCGGCCACCCGAAAGCGGAAAATGGAGTTCCCGATGGTGGACGAAGCAATGATGGAAAGCGTTCCTGATGAGGCGATAGAAACCTTTTTCGATCCCGATGAAAATGAAATCAAGCTGCAAAAGCTGGAAGAGGCAATCGGCAAACTAAATGTGGAGGAAAAAACGCTGATAACGCTTTTTTATACCGAAGATAAATCAGTGGCGGAACTGGCTCGGGTGTTGGATCTGACCCCGGAGAATGTGAAGGTGAAACTTCACCGGGTGAGAAAGAAATTATATGTATTAATGACGAAAGGAAATGAAAATGAACAACGATAAAGCAATCAGAAAAGTACTCCAATCGACCGAAAGCCCCCGACTTTCTGCCGATTTCAATTCACGCCTGATGGCAGAGGTGTATCGCGCCGTAGAACGAAAGAAAAAACGAGCGTATGTACTTGGATTATGTCTTATTTCGGGAGTTTCGCTGGCATTAATAGGATTGGCTGTTTACGTTTTCGTCACCTATATTCCGTGGAACTTTGCATTCGAACTTCCCAAATTCCCGAAAATACACTTCTCGTCGGAGTCTAAATCGATGTATGCATTTAGTTTTTATATTGCCTTCCTGAGCCTTATTCTTATCGGGCTTGATTATTGGATTCGCCGTAAATGGATGATGAAAAAAATGAAATAGCATTAACTACCTTCATTCTTATAAAATCAAACAGACCGATTCTCACGAACCGGTCTGTTTTTTATTATCTAACTTTATCAAAAGCTATGGCATAATTGTGAATTATCAAATCTATTTTATTCTATCAATACACACTAAACAGTTCTAAATTCAAAATAGTTTACAATACATTAAATAAAAGTCAATATTTTCTCTTGAGTGGAGCATGGTTTTGCAATTTTACAAATACTTAATGACATAAAAATCAGAATTCAAGCAATCAAAAATGAGACCGAATTCAGGTTGGAACTTTATACATAAAAAACGAGCTGTCCGAATTATCGAACAGCTCGTTTCGTATTTTAAGTCCCCCATGGGGGATTTAGGGGGCTTTCTTACAATTGTGGACCTGAAGGAATCAATGCTTTCGCATCGTCATTGTCGCAGTATTGTTCGAAGTTCTTGATGTATTTAGCAGCAAGCGATTTTGCTTTAGTTTCCCATTCAGCAACATCTGCATAAGTATCACGTGGATCAAGGATGTTTGCATCAACATTGTTCAAAGCAGTTGGAGCTACCAGGTTCAAAATTGGAACGTGTACTGTTGGAGCATTTTCGATTGAACCATCGATGATAGCATCAATGATAGCACGGGTGTTTTTCAACGAAATACGTTTTCCTGTTCCGTTCCAACCTGTGTTTACCAAGTAAACTTTAGCATTGTGTTCTTTAGCTTTGCCAATCAATGTCTTAGCATACATTGTTGGGTGCAAAGTTAAGAAAGCTTCACCAAATGCAGGAGAGAAAGAAGGAACTGGTTCAGTGATACCACGTTCTGTTCCGGCTAATTTTGAAGTAAAGCCTGAAAGGAAGTGATATTGAGCTGATTTTTCGTCCAAAATAGATACCGGAGGCAATACACCAAATGCATCAGCCGACAGGTAAATAATTTTCTTAGCGTGTCCTGCACGTGAAGGAGAAACGATTTTGTTGATATGATAGATTGGGTAAGAAACACGAGTGTTTTCTGTTTTTGACGCAGCAGCTGAATAATCAGGAGTACCATCAGCACCTACAGTTACGTTTTCCAACAAAGCATCACGACGGATAGCTCTCCAGATATCTGGTTCTTTGTCTTTTTCAAGATCAATTACTTTAGCATAGCAACCACCTTCGTAGTTGAATACTCCGTGATCGTCCCAGCCATGTTCGTCATCACCAATCAGGTAACGTTTTGGGTCAGCAGAAAGAGTAGTTTTACCTGTACCAGACAAACCGAAGAAGATAGCTACATCACCATCTTTACCTACGTTAGCAGAACAGTGCATAGAAGCGATTCCGCGTAATGGAAGGTAGTAGTTTTGCAAAGCAAAAATACCTTTTTTCATTTCACCACCGTACCAAGTACCACCGATAACCTGCATTTTAGTAGTCAGGTTGAACAATGTAAATACTTCAGAGTTCAATCCTTGTTCTTTCCAGTTAGGATTTGAAGTTTTAGAACCGTTCAAACATACGAAATCAGGTTCACCGTAGTTAGCCAGTTCATAGTGAGAAGGACGGATAAACATGTTAGTCACAAAGTGAGCCTGCCATGCTACTTCCATAACGAAACGTACTTTCAAGCGAGTGTCTTCGTTAGTTCCGCAGAATGTATCAACTACATACAATTTTTTTGCAGTAGAAAGTTGTTTTGTTACAAGGTCTTTACAGTGCTCAAATACTTCAGGAGTAGTCGGGCGGTTAATAGTTCCATCCCACCATAAGTGCTCATCGGTTACTGCATCTTTTACAAAGAATTTATCCTTAGGAGAGCGGCCTGTAAATTTACCGGTATCAACCGATACGGCTCCTGTTGTTGTTAACACACCTTTTTCAAAACCTTCGTTTGCAGGATCAATTTCTGCCTGAAACAATTCTTCGTAAGTTGGGTTGTGCAGAATTTCAAAATTTCCTGAAATTCCGTACTTGCTTAAATCCAAGTTTGCCATTTTTTTTAAATTAAGTGATCTATAATTGTTTTTATTATCTCGCTAAATCAAAATATTCTTTTCAATCACAAAAGTAATGTTTTTTTTTATAGCACAAAAGGAATTAAAGAAATTTTTCTTTATTCCTGTATAAAATTCTTCGTATTGTAATAAATATGCAATTATTTGATTTGTACAACATATTTTCCAATCTATTTAGTCTTTGATATTTACTGATATATTGACATTTTAGATGATTTATTTAATAAATATTCAATTATTATTGATTGTATGAAAATACTTTATTTATGGTTAAATTGAAATCCGACATCAGAAAAAAACTCGCAACAAAAAACAGGTTGTTAAATGTAGGAAAATCAACCGTATAGAAGATATCTTATTTCCCTTTTGCTTTTTCAAAACTCCGTTCGAAGAACAATAACTGATATTGGATGGAATTGGTCCAATAAGTCCAGTTATGCTCACCGGGTCGTTCAGTATAGTCATGGTTAATCCCCAAGCTCATTAACCGACGATGCAAAGCGGCATTAATCTGGTAAAAAATATCTGAAACTCCACAATCGATTATCAGATTCAACTCATCGTTTTTCAGCGAATTTACCATATTTATTACCGATCTGTTATCCCACTCAGTAGCGTTAGTCTCTATGTTTCCAATGCGTTTAGCGATGTCAAAAAGTTTGGTTGAGCTTCTTAAATCAACACCGCCACTCATACTTCCGGCATTAGCAAATAAATCTTTGTTGCGTATGGCAATGTACAGCGCTCCATGTCCTCCCATACTCAGTCCGGTAATAGCTCGTTGCGAACGTTCGGGAATGCTGGAATAATGTGAATCGACGTAACCAATCAAGTCTTTGACAATAAAAGTTTCATATTGATATGCCGAATCGATGGGGCTATCAAAATACCAACTGCTATAACCACCATCTGGGCAAACCAGAATAAACTGGTGCTTATTGGCCAGCGCCTTTATAGAAGGAACTGCATTAACCCACTTTGCATAATTATCACTGTAGCCATGCAATAGATAAACAACCGGATACCGCTTTTTTATATTGTAGTTTTCAGGCACAATTACCACACTTTTTATTTCTTTCTTCATCTTCGTTGAGAAGACAGAAACGGTATCGACCTGATTTCTTGAGAAACCAACAAGACAGAAAAATAAAGCAACCAAAATAAGATGTAATCGTTTCATATGCAATATACTACAATAATTAAAAACATAAATTCTCTTACTTAGAGATATAAAAATTGATTTAAAAACAAAAGTAGTAAATTGAATCGAAAAGAAATACAGTTAAAGTATAAGAAATGCATTAAAAGAAGAAACCGTTCTTTTGAATCTCTTCTTTTAATGCAACTGATTTAAGTAATCCTTACGTTGACTTTATTGAAGCCAGCATGCTGACCTCAGCTTCGGAATGGCTTTTTACGCCAGTTATATTTACATATTCCGCCCCCAAGTAAGCTATCACTTGCGAAAGGCATATCTTCCCGTCCGGAGTTGCCATTACGGATAATTTCAGTCCATCACTCACCGAAGTCTTTAGATTTTTTACTTCATCTATACGACCTTCAGTCATAAGATTAACCAGTTTGTTCTGTTCGCTCGGTTGAAAATAAATCTCAGTAAGTTTTAGTTTTTGACCACTCACAGCCGAGTAATAATGCTCTTTTCTGAAGAAGAACATCAAAACACCGATGATTAAAAACACCGAACCCAGCATAAAAAGAAAATGAGGCAGAGCATCGCTTGCTTTCCACTCGAAAGTGGTGTAAACAATAAAAGACACCACTCCAAGAGCGATTAGCACTGAAGATCGAAGAAAAGAAGATTTTTGTTTATACACAATATTTTTGTCCATGTTCTCCAGAACATGTGTAATTGATTCTTTATTTTCCATGAGGATATAATAATTCAGGGTGAATATAACCAGTATATTCACCATTGTTTATAATAATTTTAGTTGAAAAGTGAAATTACGTTGCTCAGAAAACAGAGCTAAGGAAGTTTGAGAATCAAATCAATAATTTTCGGAGATGATATAGATAATACCCATCCAGTTGCTTAAAAGATGATTTCAGCAGAAAAACTGTATTACCGGTTGAAATTTTGAGATGTATCAACTGCGAAGAACGAACCATACGCAACGAATTAGTCGAAGAAGAAAAAATGCGACTCGAAATTTGCTGAAAAAAATTTGTAACATGAGTAGGCTCATTACCAACTCCTACAAACTGGAGGAAGTCTGTAGCTTTTAAGATATATTGATCCTGAACCGGCGTTGTCTTATCATTGTGAGCCGAAATATCAGATTTCAGGCTTTCTTTATGGGACATGAAAGTATAAGCCACTCCTACAAACAAAGTGACCGCTACCAGACAATATGAAAGAAAGCGCCTCATCTTGCAAAAATACAAAATAAAAAGACGTGGTACAAATCAAGCTGAAAGATCAACGCATTTATCTGCTTGCAACATAGGAGAAATATTCTACCTTTGCAATAAAAATACAGTTTCGACCACGATAATGAATAATAATGAAATTTAAATACAAAAAACAATATCTTATGTTTAAAACAAATCAGTATTTTGATGGAAACGTTGTTTCCATTGGATTGGAGTCGGTAGAAGGAAAAGCTACCACGGGCGTGATGGCAGCAGGTGAATATGAATTCGGGACAGGATCCATAGAAGTTATGACAGTGATTTCCGGTCAGCTTACTATTCAGCAACCAGGCGAAACAGAATGGAAAACTTACAAGAAGTTCGAAAGCTTCGTGGTAGCAAAAGACGTAAAATTCAAAGTGAAATGTACCGAAGATACTCCATATCTTTGTTTGTACAAGTAAAACCCTAAATCCCTAAAGGGACATCAAGAAAGAGCTTGTTTCAAACCTGAGCAAGCTCTTTCTTTTATTTTATATTCATGAATCAAAGCAGTTTAATTATCAATCATGCATTGTGAATTATGCATTAAAGCGCTATCTTGGCACCGAAATTAAAACGACTTTCGATGATATCAAATTACGATGAAACGGATGCTTCAAAAACGTTTGAAGTAGACTATAAAATGATGGTAATGGATCTCGATAACCCCCTCCTTCGGGATGATCATAGTATTTCCTCCCGCAACAAACAACTACTGACCGAAGCTCAGAACAAAGGTGTAAAAGTGGTGTTGGCTTCTGGTCGTCCCACGTAAGCCATGCTGCAATATGCCGAAGAACTTCAGCTTGCCACGTTCGATTCATACCTTATTTCGTTCAACGGAGCCATAGTAACTTCGATGAAAAACAACGAAATTCTGTTTCAGAAAGATCTCACACGCGACGAAATTCACAGTTTGTACGATTTCAGCGTTACCAATAACGTGCATATTATCACCTACTCAGAAAAAGGTATTGTGAGCGAAACCAACTCGGAATATATCGATGTAGAATTAAACCTCACAGGCATTCCCCACCACAAAGTGCCTTCTTTTAAAACCGAAATCACCGATTCCGCAGTCAAATGTATTTTACTTGAAGAACCCTTCTACCTGAAACAGATAGAGAAAAAACTAAAAGCAGAACGCACCGACCTGATTGTGGCACGTTCAAAACCTTTTTTTCTGGAAGTAATGCCACACGGTATCGATAAAGCTGCGAGCATTGATTTCCTGGCTAAAAAACTATACATTGAACAACGCGAAATAATAGCTGTTGGCAATGCCAGCAATGATCTTTCCATGATTCAATATGCCGGACTAGGCGTATGGGTATAGATAATGTTACTCCCGAGCTTCGCCACGAGGCAGATGTGATAGTAGCTTCCAATAATGACGACGGAGTGGCGGAAGTTGTGGAAAGATTTTTATTGAAATAGAACTCTCCAGAAGTAATATCAATGCTATAAATACTCAAAAAAGCCTGTTCATTTTGAGAACAGGCCTTTATATTCTATATGGAAAATTTCTTTAGAAACGCTTAAAACCGATTATTTCGCGAATATCCCGAATGGTTTTTGCTGCGTTCTCCTGCGCTTTTTCTTTACCCATGCGACTACCTTGGAAATGTACTCTTCGTTGCTTGATAGGTTCTTTATCCGCTCGTAGAAAGGCTCTGTAAAAGCAATCATATCCTGAGATGCCACAAGTGGACATTTAGATCATCATATTCATAGCTTCCCGAACCTCACCTAAAGTTTCAATTGCAGTTTGTCTTGCCTGTTTGATTCCATCTTGCAAAATACTCCTAACATAAGATTCGTCCTTTTCCAATTGAATGCGCTTTTCTCTAATTTCTTTAAAATAGCTGTTTAGCGCATCTGCTGTTATTTGTTTTAATTTGCCGGAACCTAAATCTCCAATCTCTGCTGCAATCATTTCCGGACTCGTACCCAAACAAAGAGAGGATAACCTCAATAAATTGGCAACCTCCGGTCTATTGACAGGGTCAAATGCGATATGTCTTTCGGAGTCGGTTTTTGCTGATTTAATCAACTTAGATGTTTCATCTGCAGTTGCTTTTATCATGATGCTATTATTCCTACTCTTACTCATTTTCTGATTACCATCCAGTCCCAAAATCATGGGAGATTCACTTAACAATCCAATCGGCTCAGGAAACACATCAGTATTAAACTTAGTATTAAACCTCTTAGCAATAGTTCGTGTCAATTCTATATGTGGCAACTGGTCTTTACCAACAGGTACAACATTACTTTTACAAAAAAGAATATCAGCTGCTTGATGTACTGGATACGTATACATTCCAGCATTAATAATTTCTTTTCCCGAAGCAGAAATTTCCTCTTTAACTGTTGGGTTCTTATTTAATTCCGACAGTGATACGAGTGATAAAAATGGAACCAACAGTTGATTTAATTCCGGGATATGACTGTGCGGGAAAATATATGTTTTATGTTGTTTTGGATCTAAGCCACAAGCTAAATAATCTAATGTAAGTTCAAATACATACTTTGAAATATCTTTGAAAACATCCCTGTCTGTTAGCACCTGGTAGTCCGCAATTAAAATATATGTTTCTACACCTATATTTTGTAGTTTTACACGATTAAGAATAGACCCAAAATAATGTCCAATATGCAAATTTCCTGTTGGTCTATCTCCGGTGAGAACTCTATATTTAGCAGGGTTTGTATATAAATCTTTTTCTAATAGTTTGCTTTTCTGAACAGCATTGTCAAATGATGCATTGGATATTCCAATTGTACCTTCTTTTGTCATTGTTTAATAATTTTGTTTTACGAATAGCTAAAATGCCATTTTTGTTTGTTTCTTTGCATTCCCCACAAATACTTTTAATAGCTTTGGTCGATTTGTACCTTAGTGAAAGTTTCCTGCTGATTTAATGCCGCTAACAACTTTTCCATATATAATATAATCAATTCAAGCCCCCTAAATCTCCCGAAGGGGGACTCAAAGAACTAATTATATCTTATTTTATTTTTGATTTATAAGTCCCTCGGAGAATTAAGGGGGCTGTAATTTCTATTCTATCGGAATAGTTCTCTTAATGCGTTGATCAAGCGAAGTAAGTGTTTCGGTTGTGGCCACACCGGGTATTTCCTGAATTCTGCCGTTAAGCAATTCCATCAAATGAATATCATTCTTGGCATAAAGTTTAATCAGAATGGTATAAGAACCGAGGGTATACTGAGATTCAACAATTTCGGGGATTTTTTCAAGTTCATCAACAACTTCTTTGTACATAGAACCGCGTTCAAGTGTTATTCCAATATATACACACATCTGAAAGCCTAACATTTTCGGATTTACGTGATAACCAGACCCTGTAATAACATCGATATCGATCAATCGTTGAACACGTTGATGAATAGCTGCTCTGGAAACTCCGCATTCTTCAGCCACATCTTTGAATGGCATACGTGCGTTCTTTGTGATAATCTGTAAAATCTTGCGGTCTAATTGGTCAATCTTTTCCATGGTTGTTGATATTAGTCGTTAATATGTTTGGTTTTTTTGTATAATAGACTTATGAATATTCAATTAATAACTTCGGCTGTCGCCTCTAAATTTATCATTTAGCCAGCAAAATTACATATAATAAATGGAAAGTAAAAGATTATATTCATGAATATCTCAAAAGTTAGGATAAAAGATAGTTTTTTAGCTTAACTTCCTATCTTTTTGATAAAAAAATTAGCCGAAGTGAAATTCACTTCGGCTAACCAAATTAGTTGCGGGCAAAATTATCTTTGCTGTTGTTGCATTTGTTGTTGAAGTTGTTTCATCTGCTCAGCACTCAATTGTTGTGTAGGTAAATCTTTTTCGATTGAAATCAATTCAATATCAAAAATCAACGTAGAGAATGGTTTGATAACACCGCGATCAGTAGCGCCATAAGCCAATTGTTGAGGTACAAATACTTTATATTTTGAACCTACAGGCATTAATTTCAAAATTTCTGTCCATCCTTTGATAACACCATTTACAGGGAATACAACAGGTTCTTTGCGGTCAACCGAGCTATCAAACACAGTTCCGTTTATCAAAGTACCGTGATAATGTACTTTTACTTTACTTGTTTCAGTAGGGATAGGACCGTTACCTTTTGTGATAACCTGATATTGCAATCCACTTGCAGTGGTAATTACTCCCGGTTTTTTGGCGTTTTCGACTAGGAATTTTTCATTTTCAGCTTTTAGAGCGCCAAATTTTTTCTCCATGTTTGCGGCCATACGGGCAGCCATAGCTTTGTTGAAATAAGCTTGTGCTTCAATTGCTGTCATTTGAATTTTTGAACCTTTCAAACCATTAATTAAACCTTGTTTAATCAAATCGATATCAACTTTCAGCGTTGAGTCACCCAATAAACCTTTGGCTTTTTGTTGTTTTAGAGCAGTTCCGATTTCAGTACCTACTTCTGCAATTTTAGCACTTCCTTTATCAACTTTACCTTTGGTTGATTCATCTATACCGGCCAGGATAGATTCAATTGCTTTTTTAGCAGAATCTCCTTTAACGTAATTATTCTTCAGATTATCACCATAAGCTACACCAAGTGCATAATTCAAACTGTCATTTTCTGTTTTTAATGTTGGCAATTGGGGTTTGTTGCTATTGCATGAAGAAAACGCAAATGCGGCTACTAAAGCCACCGCAATAAATATATTCAGTTTTTTCATTTTTCTGTTTATTATTTTTTATTTGAACTATTATTTAACTGGTTGCTGTGGTGCTTGTTGTGGTGCTCCCTGACCCTGAGGCATTTGTTGCTGACCTTGACTCTGCATCTGTTGTTTCATCATTTCCTGTTGACGTTTCATCATCGCTTTTTGGATATAGTCCTGAGCTTGTTTAGAAGTCATACCTTTATCAAAACCGTTGATTCCGTTGACCAGACCTTGTCTAACCAGTTTTTCATTGAATTTAATAGTTGAATCACCCATAAATCCACTTGCTTTCTGTTGTTTAATAGCAGTTCCTACTTTCGTTCCCAACGTGTACATTTCGCCTTTATCTGAGCTTTTGTACGCTTTATCCAATGCTGCCATCATAGCTGCTAATGGTTTATCCGAGCTATCAGATTTCATAAAAGAACTTTTAAGATTCTCTCCGTTAAACAATCCGAGTGTATAGTTCAAACTGTCATTCTGAGTTTTCAAAGTGACGGTTTTTGCTTCGTATTTGTTGCACGAAGCAAGCAAGAAAATGGCAACCAAAGCTACCAACGATAAAAGACCTTGTTTTTTCATTTGATTTTCAATTTTATAAATTTCTATTATTTCTTTTGCTCCAAAGTTACTTCTTAGTTTTACTAGTCACTTTGGGTTTAATAGCAGCTTTTTGGGGTGCAACGGCTTTCTTAGCTTTAACATCGACTGCCGGAGCTTCAACTGCTGGTTTGATTGAAAGTAATTCTACTTCAAATATCAGAGTTGCAAATCCCGGAATAGCTCCGTTACCGTATCCATTTTCTCCATATCCGAGGTTATAAGGGATGAAGAATTTATATTTAGAGCCCACGGACATTAACTGTACACCTTCAGTCCAGCCTGGAATAACCTGATTAAGTGGGAATGTAACCGGTTCACCACGATCCAATGAGCTGTCAAATTTGGTTCCATCTACTAAAAATCCCTGATAGTGAACAGTTACCGAGTCAGTCGCTTTAGGTTTTGGGCCATCTTTAAGTGTCAACACTTTGTATTGTAATCCGCTGGCAGTAGTCTGAACTCCTTCTGCAGTCTTATTATCAATCAAAAACTTTTGATTAGCTGTTTTACGGGCTTCCAATTCTTTTGTTTGTTCCCTGGTAATGTAGTTGCGGAAGAAAGCTGTTGCAGCATCCATTTTCATCAAAGCTGAATCACCTTTCAACGCAGTTACAAATCCCTTAATGATTAAATCAATATTTGATTTTCCTCCCGGAATTGCTTTGAGACTCTTCGAAAAGTCTGCTCCTACATTCAACCCGAATGCATAACTCATTGAATCTACTTCGTTGGTCAGAACTTTTACCGGTTCCTGAACCACTACTGCAGCAACAGTTTTTTCTGGCTTTTTACTTTTGGCATTCACAGAGGTCAACGTTAAACCTGCTGCTGCAATTAATAAAATACTTCTCTTCATTCTTTTTTCTATGATTTTTAAGATTAATTTCTTGTAGTTACACTATATCAAGTAGCTCCACTTCGAAGACAAGTGTTGAATGAGGGGCAATAGCTTGTCCTGCTCCTTGTGCGCCGTAAGCAAGGTCTGATGGGATAAATAATTTCCATTTTGAACCTACAGGCATTAATTGTAATGCTTCAACCCAACCGCTTATTACCTGAGTTACTCCGAAAGTAGCCGGTTCGCCACGGCTTACCGAGCTGTCGAATACAGTTCCATCTATCAACGTTCCGTGATAGTGCACTTTTACCGAATCAGTAGCACTTGGTACAGCTCCTTCTCCTTGGGTTAACACTTCGTATTGCAATCCACTGGCCAGTGTAGTTACTTCGGCGCGCTTAGCATTTGCTTCCAGAAAGACTTTACCTTCGCCCTGAGCTTTTTCAGCCATCTTGGCTTGCAGGTTTTGAAAAAATTCACCGATAATTGTTTGAGCTTCCTGATAACTGATTTCTGGCTCTTTTTGCTCCATTACATCCTGAATTCCTTTAGCCATCTGAGCATAATCAAGAGTTGTAACACCACTTCCTAACAGGTTATTACCCAAACTCAAGCCCAAAGCATAACTTACTTTCTTCATTTCAATAGTTTTAAATTAATCCTGAACATGTAATGACAGAAACAGGATTAGTTCTGATTTTAATTTATCTTATTACTTTCAAACACAGAAATTTAAATATCGCGGTTATTATTCATCGCAAATCAATTTCAGGTACTTTTTTATTCTGCCTTATGTGTCAGGAGTTTAAAAAAACGCTGCAAAGATAGCTGATTTGTTGGACAATAACACGTTAATATTTCAAAATTATCGAGTTGAAACTACAATAGGTAATTTTATGATTTTTTTTGCTCCGGTTTGAGAATTAAACAGCTCTACATAAAGCACATAAACACCAGGATTTGCAATCTTTCCCTTGTCAGTTCGTCCATCCCAACTCAGAAATCCCTCTGAAGAAAGTAAAATGCTTGTGGCCAATTGGTACACTTTCATCCCAATCTGATTTAAAATTAACATATTGGCTACATACCCGGTGGTATCGGTTTTATAACGGATAAAGCAAACATCATTTATCCCATCATTATCAGGAGAAAATGCTTCCGGGTCAGTTCGGAAAATTTTAGGATCAACTTCATTCACGGAAATATCGCGATACTGAGAATTTTGATAGCCGGGTGTACCGTAGTTTACTTCGGAGGCTGCCGAATGCCACGAAGCAGCACTTTGAGTGGGTAATGACGGATTGATACGCTCAAGCGCCACTCCCTTAGGATGTTTCACGAATGCATTATGCCACTTCACATTATAACTCAGTTCATCATAAATTGTATCTTTGGCTGCACTGGCCAAAACTAACGTGGAACTTTCATTATTCAGTGACGACCAGCTGCTTGTACTTAATATATAGGCTTCGACGGGAGACTTATGGTAATTCCTTACCGAATCGGCATTGGCGCACAAAGCCAGATAAGCATGTGGCAGCAACAAGGTTCTCGGCGGGACTTTACTGCCAGTGTTCAGCGTACCGTCGGTCTTGCGGGTAGTAACTACCATGTTGGAGATATCTAGTAGCTTGTCCGATTTGTTGTACAGCTCCACATACTCTAGCGAGTTCAGCGGATTTTCAAACATCACTTCATTCAGTATCAGATCACCTACTGCTTTTTGCTCCACAATGCCGATGGTTCGGGTAGTCTCTGCCAAGGCATTTCCGGCGAGATCCGTCAGTCCTGAGAGTTGGAGTTTGTATAGTTTTCCTTTTTCAAAGTTCGATGCAAAAGTCAAATCAACAGTCTTCTTATCATCCGAAACTGTTATTGATGACTGAGCATTTATTCCCTGATCAACATTAAATGCAGCTTTACTCACATCCATTCCTTCGGAAAATACCAACTTTAATTTATTGGGTTGCTCCAACGTAAAACTTGTCCAGGTCGGAGCTTCTGTATCAATATACACCGAGTTGATAAATCCCGGAGTACCGTTATTAGTAGAAGTTGAAACAGAGGAATGCCAGGAGAACTGATTTTGTGTTGGCAGATCCGAGCCGCTTCGCTCCAGTGAAATTCCCTTCGGATTCGTTACCCACGTGTTATGCCACTTCACATTATAACTCAGTTCATCATAAATTGTATCTTTGGAGGAACTCGCCAGTACCAAAGTAGAACCATCGTTATTCAGTGCCGACCAACTACTTGTACTTAAAATATTACTTTCGGTAGGGCACTTATGATAGTTCCGCACCGAATCGGCATTGGCACACAAAGCCAGGTAGGCATGAGGCAGCAACCAGGTTTTCGGCGGGACTTTACTGCCTGTATTCAGCGTGCCATCGGTTTTTCGTGTTGTGACTACGAAGTTGGAAATATCCAACAGTTTGTCCGATTTGTTGTACAGCTCCACATACTCCAGCGAGTTCAGCGGATTTTCAAACATCACTTCATTCAGTATCAGATCGCCCACTGCTTTAGGCTCTACGATTCCAATGCTTCGGGCAGTCTCTGCCAAGGCATTTCCGGCGAAGTCTGTCATTCCTGAGAGTTCCAGTTTGTATAGTTTCCCTTTTTCAAAATTGGCTGCAAAAGCCAAATCTATCGACTTTTTATCATCAGAAACAGTTATAATTGATGGATTTACAAGGTTATTGTCAACACTAAATGCAGCTTTACTTACATCCATTCCTTCCGAAAATACCAGCTTCAATTTATTGGGTTGTTCCAAACTAAGCGAAGTCCAAACCGGGGCTTCCTTGTCAACATACACCGAGTTGGCGAATCCGGGTGTGCCGTTATTAGTGGCATTTGAAACGCACGAATGCCACGAGAACTGATTTTGCGTTGGCAGGTCCGATCCGCTTCGTTCCAGTGAAATTCCCTTCGGATTCGTTACCCAGGAGTTATGCCATTTTACGTTATAATTCAATTCATCGTAAATCGTATCTTTGGCTGCGCTTGCCAGTCCCAGGGTGGAACTTTCGTTATTCAGTGCCAACCAACTTCCCGTTACTGCCTTAATATTGGCTTCTGCAGGACAATGATGGTAATTCCTCACCGAATCGGCATTGGCACACAAAGCCAGATAAGCATGCGGTAGCAGCCAAGTTTTCTGAGGGACTTTACTGCCGGTGTTCAGTGTGCCATCCGTCTTGCGGGTGGTGATTACCATGTTGGAGATATCCAGTAGCTTGTCCGATTTGTTGTACAGCTCCACATACTCCAGCGAGTTCAGCGGATTTTCAAACATCACTTCATTCAGTATCAGATCACCTACTGCTTTTTGCTCCACAATGCCGATGGTTCGGGTAGTCTCTGCCAAGGCATTTCCGGCGAGATCCGTCAGTCCTGAGAGTTGGAGTTTGTATAGTTTTCCTTTTTCAAAGTTCGATGCAAAAGTCAAATCAACAGTCTTCTTATCATCCGAAACTGTTATTGATGACTGAGCATTTATTCCCTGATCAACATTAAATGCAGCTTTACTCACATCCATTCCTTCCGAGAAAACTAACTTTAATTTATTGGGTTGTTCGAGGTTGAGCGAAGTCCAGGTTGGGGCTTCCGTGTCAAAATATAACGAGTTGGCAAATCCGGGGGTACCGCTGTTGGTGGTAGTGGAAACGCAGGAATGCCACGAGAACTGATTTTGTGTTGGCAGGTCGAAGCCACTTCGCTCCAGCGATATTCCTTTCGGACTGGTCACCCACGAGTTATGCCACTTCACGTTATAATTCAATTCATCGTAAATCGTATCTTTTGCGGCACTGGCCAAAACCAACGTGGAACTTTCGTTATTCAGTGCCGACCAGCTTCCGGTAGCTGTCAGGATATTGGCTTCAGCCGTACAATGATGATAATTTCTTACCGAATCGGCATTGGCGCACAAAGCCAGATAGGTATGAGGCAACATGAATGTTTTTTGTGGAACTTTGCTGCCGATGTTCAATGTGCCGTCGGTCTTGCGGGTGGTAACAACCAGGTTGGAAACATCCAGTAGTTTGTCCGATTTATTATAAAGCTCCACATATTCGAGTGAGTTCAGTGGGTTTTCAAACATCACTTCGTTCAGTATCAGATCACCTACTGCTTTTTGCTCCACAATGCCGATAGTTCGGGCAGTTCCAGCCAAGGCATTTCCGGCGAGATCAGTCAGTCCTGAGAGTTGGAGTTTGTATAGTTTTCCTTTTTCAAAGCTCGACGCAAAAGTCAAATCAATTGACTTTTTATCGTCCGAAACAGTTATGGTTGATGGGTTTCCGAGGTTATTGTCAACACTAAATACAGCCTTACTCACATCAATTCCTTCGGAAAATACCAGTTTCAGCTTATTTGGTTGTTCGAGGTTGAGCGAAATCCAGGTCGGAGCTTCTGTGTCGACATACACCGAGTTGGCAAATCCGGGAGTACCGTTGTTGGTAGGAGTAGAAACGCAGGAATGCCACGAGAACTGATTTTGTGTTGGCAAGTCCGGGCCGCTTCGTTCCAGCGATATTCCTTTCGGGTTCGTCACCCACGAATTATGCCATTTCGTGTTGTAAGTCAGTTCATCGTAAATGGTATCTTTAGCTGCATTGGCCAACACAAGTGTAGAACCGGTATTATTGAGTGAATACCAACTTCCAGTGGCAGTCAAGATATTACTTTCCGTAGGACATTTATGATAGTTTCGAACTGAATCAGCCTTGGCGCACAAAGCAAGATAAGTATGAGGTGACATCAATGTTTTTTGTGGAACTTTACTACCGGTATTCAGCGTACCATCAGTTTTTCGGGTAGTGAGCACCAAACCCGAAACATCCAACAATTTATCGGACTTGTTGTAAATCTCAATATATTCCAGAGAGTTCAACGGATTCTCAAACATAACTTCATTCAGGATCAGATCACCCACGCCTTTAGACTCAACAATTCCAATAGTCCGCCTGGTTTCAGCAAGTACATTCCCAGCTAAATCGGACAATCCTGTAGTTTGTAGCGTATAAAGTTTCCCTTTTTCAAAATCAGTGGCAAATATCAGTTCTAGAGTCGTTTTATCATCAGAATATACTTGCGAAGTAGGACTTCCCATTCCCTGATCAACACTAAACGCAGCTGAACTGAAATCCATCGGTTCCGAAAAACTTAGTTTCAACTTATTGGGTTGTTCAATACTTAAGCCTGCCCAGACAGGTGCTTCCTTATCCTGCGCCTTTGTTCCGCTGACAACTATATCATCAAAATAATAGGCTAACCGGGCAAGAGCAGGATTAACAAACATCAATCCAAAGTAGGAGCTACTCGTTATAACGTTATTTTGTGTTGATCCCTCTAATACATAGTCTGATTCCGAAGCAAATTTACTGTATAATTTGAAATTTCCATCAGCATCGCGCGTCACCTTAACTCGTAATTCCACCGGATTTCCACCCGTCCGACCATCCGTTCCGTCAATTATTTTAGTTTTCTTTGTACCTTCTTGCACGAACAACGACACCTCATCGGTTGTGCCACCTACCTGAACATAATATCCGTTACAGACCGCAGGATTATCATTCTTGTCGGACGTAAGATAAATGACGGCATAATTATACTGCGAAGTGGAAGAGGTCATTTTTACCCAACACTCCCAACTGGCATTTTCAATAGCTTCCGAGGGAGTAAAAAGAAAGGAGGTGGAAGCTCCCCCAGCATTGGATTGTAACTGTAGAGAGCCATTCACAATGAAATTGGATGTGGTGCCGACCCAAATTGGGTTATTTATAAAGTTTCCATCCAAAAAACTTTCATTCACCTGACCAAAACAAAAAATTGGCACAAAAAACACGAAAAACAGGCTTAAATTCTTCATATTGTGTGATAATTCTATTGAAATGAATTACTTTTGCAGACCATTTGGGTAACAATCGGTTCTTATTCCCCGATGGAAAGTTAAGTTAGTTTTTCCCGATTGATATGCAAATATATAAATAATTTCACAATAGAACTTAACAATGACATTTTTTCTTTAAATTGTACAAAATAAACAATAAGATTAGAGTATAGATATTTCAAATTTCACCTCTTCATTCCTCTTTATGGAGCTAGAGGTATTAAAATCAAAACAATGAGAGTAGCAATTGTAGGTGCCAGTGGCGCCGTCGGCCAGGAGTTTTTGCGTGTGTTAGCCGAACGCAATTTCCCATTGACAGAACTGAGCCTTTTTGGTTCGTCGCGCAGTGCGGGTAGTGTATATGAGTTCAAAGGTGAAAAACTCACCGTCAAAGAGCTTAAACACGGCGACGATTTTAAACCTTTTGATTTAGTATTCACCTCTGCAGGTGCAAGTATATCCAAAGAATTTGCCGAAGATATTACCAAATTCGGTGCTGTAATGATTGATAATTCGTCGGCTTTCCGCATGGATACAGATATTCCGTTGGTAGTGCCCGAAGTGAATGCTGCCGATGCCAAAGCGCGTCCACGCGGTATTATTGCCAACCCCAACTGTACCACCATTCAGATGGTAGTGGCACTCAAAGCCATCGAAAATCTTTCGCATATCAAACGCGTACATGTATCTACTTACCAGGCTGCCTCGGGTGCCGGTGCTGCTGCTATGGACGAACTGGAATTACAATACAAACAAGTGTTGGCCGGCGAACCCGTTACTGTAAATAAATTTGCTTATCAGCTGGCATACAACCTTATTCCGCAGGTAGATGTGTTTACCGATAACGGTTACACTAAAGAAGAAATGAAGATGTACCACGAAACCCGCAAAATTATGCACTCCGACGTAGAAGTGAGTGCCACTTGCGTACGTGTACCTGCTTTGCGTGCTCACTCGGAAAGCGTGTGGCTCGAAACTGAAAAACCAGTGAGTGTGGAAGAAGCACGTGCAGCATTTGCCGTAGCACCGGGAGTGGAAATAATCGACAATCCTGCCGAAAAGAAATACCCAATGCCATTGTTCCTGTCAGGCAAAGACCCTGTACACGTGGGACGCTTGCGCAAAGACATTTCGAACCCGAACGGACTTACATTCTGGTGCGTGAGCGACCAAATCAAAAAAGGGGCTGCACTCAATGCCGTGCAGATTGCCGAATACCTGATTGCCGAAGGCGATATCAAGTAAAAAAAGCAATACTAACCCGTAGTGGATTTAATTAATAAATTCGGTTTCATTGCGAAACTTATAAATTTCACCCGACTCTAACGACCGACATTGTCCGGTGAGCCGAAAAACAAGGAAGGAAAGCGTAAAAATACCCACTGTTTGACGACCGCAGGGAGGAGTTTGGGGATTTTAGCTTTCAGACCGTCAGTTTTTCGAGTGAAGCGGGCGTAGTCTTGAACTTTTTTGCTTCGTTTTTTGGTTCAAGCCAAAAAATGAAGTGGGGTTTGGGGTAAAACCCCAATCTGAAAACTATTCCATTTTATAAATACACCACGGTTAATACAAAATAACAAAGACCTTACTTCCATGAAGTAAGGTCTTTTTGTGTCTTGACGAGTTTTCCTAAAAACAGGCTTATATCACTGTCGTTACCCGCTCGGTGGTAATCATAAAATACCGTGCAAAATTCTCATCCTTCATGTGCTCTATCAGCTCTTTCTGCCAGGTTTTGGCCTCTTCAGACAGTGCCACCAGTTTTTTATTGTTATCCAAATGATCGGGATCCTTTTTCTGAAATTTTGCCATTCCGCGAAACTCATCCAACCATTTTTCGTACATCTTCATAAACTTTTTTTGTTCGGGCGTAAGCGCGTATTTTTCCTTTTTATCGGTTATCAGTTCCTGCACTTCTGCCATTCCCGTAGCCGACAGCACGGTAGCACCGGCTATCAGTCCCAGCTTTTTCAAAAAATCCCGACGATTTGATTCATATCCATCCATAAATATACCAGTTTAAAAAATGATTCTCTGTTTTATATTAGTTCTCAAATTATACTTACTCCTTACCGCTTGCCGCTTACCGCTTACTCCTTGCCGCTTCCATAAATAGCCTCCAGCCCCTCTATATCGGTTATAAATTGCTGTATCTTTCCCTTGGCGTAGCTTCCGGTTTCCAGAGCCGCAAAATCAGTCAGCAAATTCTCCTGTTCGGCGGCGCTCAGCACCCGGTCGGCCATGCGGAAGAGCACATTGTTTTCCTTCCCTATATGTGCCCGCAGCAGGTCAATATAACCCTGCATAGCGCGGTATATTTGCGGTATCGCCGTATCATCACCCTGTTTGTACAGGTCAATGCCCGCGCTCATGCCCTTCACGAAGTTACGACCCTGCGAATGCTCCTGCAGCATCACCGATATCGGTCCCTGCTCGTTCGAAAATCCCTTCTGCAACATAAGCGGAAAAAGCAGATTTTCTTCCTTAGCATGATGAAATCCATCCGCATACTGCTGAATCAATTTCACCACCAGTTCCATCCCCGATAAGTCCGGCGAAAGTGTCACCACCATGCGCTCCATCACGTCTGTCAGTCGGAGTATATACACGTGGTCGTTTTCCAGGTTTTGTGTAGCTGTATTCATGTTCTGCATCTTTTTTGTACGTTCCGTAATATCAACTTTGATTATAACTTTAAAAACAAGATTTTGTTCATCCCAAAACCACACATTCACTCAAAAAAAAATAGGAATCAATTCCCCACGGGGATCAATTCCTGCCATTATACTATCCGAAACTAATTAACGTGAGTTCGGGATAAGAAAAAAGCTCAACGTCAATTAAAAAGCAGGTTTTAGAATCCTGAAAGGATTCAATGTTAATAACCGCGGGTGCAACCCGTGGTATAAATAAAAAATAATCAGAACCCCGAACGGGGTTCAATATCCGATAACTTTAGGTTGAACCCCATACGGGGTTCCGATTCAGGTAGTGTTCTGTCCACGGGTTGCACCCGCGGTTATTAACATTCAAGTTCGTTGGACTTGACAAAAAACATTCTTATTGAAATTGAATATGCTTATTTCGAGCTTCCATTAAATAGAATTTCCTAAATACATTACATACCAACGCATTTCCCCAGAATAACCTCCACAGGTAGTCTCGCTCCGCTCCTACTTCTTCAGCTCAAACCGTACCGGAATCAGATATTCACATTCCGTTTTACGTCCATCGCATATTGCCGGATACCACACATCGATCATATTCACCACCCGCAGTGCCTCTTTGTCCAGCGCATTGTTCACCGACGTACGCACACCCGAAGCCACCCGCACACCCGTTCTGTCTATCCGTACACCCACCACCACAGTGCCCTGCACGCCTTCCTTTTTCGCTTTCTCCGGATAAGTGAGGCTACGGCTTATAATAAAGCTCAAGTCGCCGTACATCGGAAACGGAGGCGACGATACTTCCTTTAGCTTCCATCCATTCACCGTTTTCACGCGCATCCGTGTTGAGTCGTTACGCCCCCACACGTATTCCACCACGCTGTCTCTTTCAAAATTAAACCTGCGCGACACTTCGCCCGCCTTGTTGCTGAAAGTCCACACGCCCACACGCGAATTTTTCTTATACTCACCCGTAATATACACCTTCTTGTCCGCTCCCTGCAGCTGATAAGCACCTTCCTTTATCCTTGGCTCGTCGTCCAACACATAGTACGTCTCGGTCAGTTTACTCACCTTATCTTTTTCCACCACACGCTTTAGTTTTTCCTGCGCACTGCCCGCCAGAGCAAAAACACACAAAACACAGAGAATCAAATTCCGGTTTTTCATAACTATTCTTGTTTGTTTAATTGGTTTTTTTCAATTTCTGTATCAGTAAATTTTACTCCTGTTTTAATTCCTTTAATGCAATCTTAAGTTCCTCTAAAGTAATCTCAAACTGACTTTGTAGTTCATCATTTGAAATTATATCTAATTCATTCGAAATCAAATCAATTGCAGATATAATAGCACTTTCAATTATTTGTTTATTCATAAACCTATAGTTCTTATATGGTACTTATCCCCAATTCTTTTAAATATTCGAAGGTTGAATCATAATACTCTGATTTTCTTGTATGATCCTCTGCATTTCCTTCTGGCACAACAATCACCATACCTTGACGAGCACGTGTCAGTAAAACCCGATAGGCATTTTTTAAGTATAATTTTCTTTCTTCTTTGTTGATGTTTTGCCACTTGTTTCCAACAAAAGAATATGTCTTCCAACCGTCATCTGAATATCTAAAATCACCATCCCAAGTTACACATGTCCAGTCTAACTCCAATCCTTGAACTTGAAATTCGGTTGCTACATCTTCCAAATAATATGACGAACGAACATCATCTTTTTCGCCCAAAAACCAATGTACAGGATCTGTCTCTACGCGAACATCCATCGCTAGTGGTTTTAAGCGATAAGCCTGTGACGAGACTATAA
>Ga0302286_10000784_pt1 | contig 24859 bp, 14 predicted proteins | sample III_Fen_E2_3_FD_198765 | JGI IMG/M metagenome (GOLD analysis project Ga0302286, IMG submission 198765) | Peat permafrost microbial communities from Stordalen Mire near Abisko, Sweden - III_Fen_E2_3 | ecosystem: Environmental > Terrestrial > Soil > Wetlands > Permafrost | place: Sweden: Abisko...
AAAGAAAATCAGAAGGTTTGTATAAGGTTTTTTCCGAAAACTTTCCTATTGCTGATACCCGAAATAATTTCATCCTCGAATTTCTAGATTATTACGTTGACCCTCCACGTTATTCGATTGATGAGTGTGTAGAACGCGGCCTGACATACAGTGTACCGCTAAAAGCAAAACTAAAACTATATTGTACCGATCCGGATCACGAAGATTTTGATACGGTGATTCAGGATGTATATCTGGGACCTATCCCCTACATGACTGCAAAAGGTACTTTTGTTATTAATGGTGCTGAACGTGTTATTGTTTCCCAGCTTCACCGCTCACCCGGTGTATTCTTTGGACAAAGCACGCATGCTAACGGGACAAAACTTTATTCAGCGAGGATTATACCATTCCGTGGTTCTTGGATTGAATTTGCGACTGACATCAACAACGTGATGTACGCTTATATCGACCGCAAGAAAAAACTTCCTGTTACCACCTTGCTTCGTGCCATTGGGTTCGAAAGCGATAAAGACATATTAGAAATTTTCAACCTTGCCGAAGAAATAAAAGTAAGCAAGACCAGTTTGAAAAAAGCCATCGGACAAAAATTAGCCGCCCGTGTATTGAAAACCTGGGTGGAAGACTTTGTGGATGAAGATACCGGCGAGGTTGTTTCTATTGAGCGCAATGAAGTTATTATTGATCGTGAGACAATTTTAGAAAACAGTCATATTGACGAAATTCTGGATGCCGGTACACCAACCATCTTGCTCCACAAGACCGATGCAAATCAAAATGACTATGCCATCATATACAACACACTTCAAAAAGATCCAAGTAACTCGGAAAAAGAAGCTGTATTGTACATTTACCGTCAGTTACGTAATGCTGTACCTGCTGATGATTCAACGGCCCGTGAGGTAATCAATAATTTATTCTTTTCAGAGAAACGTTACGATTTAGGTGACGTTGGACGTTTCCGTATCAACAGGAAACTGAACCTAACTACCAGCATGGAAACAAAAGTGCTGACCAAAGAGGATATTATTGAAATCATCAAATATCTGATTGAGTTGATTAACTCAAAAGCAGATGTGGATGATATTGACCACTTGAGCAACCGTCGTGTTCGTACAGTTGGGGAACAATTATATAATCAATTCGGTGTCGGACTTTCACGTATGGCTCGTACCATTCGTGAACGCATGAATGTTCGTGACAACGAAGTATTCACTCCAATCGATTTGATCAATGCCAAGAGCATTTCCTCAGTTATCAACTCGTTCTTTGGTACCAATGCATTATCGCAGTTTATGGACCAACAGAACCCATTAGCTGAGATTACACACAAACGTCGTATGTCAGCGCTCGGGCCTGGTGGGTTGTCACGTGAACGTGCCGGTTTTGAGGTACGAGATGTACATTATACACACTACGGACGTTTATGTCCTATTGAAACTCCGGAAGGACCAAACATTGGATTGATTTCGTCCTTATGTATTTATGCCAAGATAAACGAACTTGGATTTATCGAAACTCCTTACCGCAGGGTAACTGATTCGGTTGTTGATACAACAGAAAACGGAATAGAATACTTTACGGCAGAAGAAGAAGAAAGTCTTGTTATTGCACAGGGTAATGCCCCTTTGAATGATAAGGGAGAATTCGTAAAATCGAAAGTAAAATCACGTTTAGGAGCAGATTTCCCGGTTATTTCACCATCAGAGGTAAATTTAATGGATGTTTCACCTTCGCAGATTGCGTCGATTGCAGCAGCATTAATTCCTTTCCTTGAACATGATGATGCTAACCGTGCATTAATGGGATCTAACATGATGCGTCAGGCAGTTCCATTATTGCGTTGCGAAGCGCCAATCGTTGGAACAGGTATTGAAGCACAATTAATCCAGGATTCAAGAACCCAGGTAATGGCAGAAGGAGTCGGAATTGTTGAATTTGTTGATGCTACCCGTATTAATATCCGTTATGACCGTACAGAAGAAGAAGAATTTGTAAGCTTCGATACGGCTGTGAAAGAATATAAGTTACCAAAATTCCAGAAAACAAACCAGAACACAACGATTGACTTACGTCCTATCGTTGGAAAAGGAGATAAAGTAGTTGACGGTCAGATTTTGACTGAAGGGTATGCAACTCAAAACGGGGAACTGGCAATTGGTAAGAACCTGAAAGTGGCATTTATGCCTTGGAAAGGTTACAATTTTGAGGATGCCATCGTAATCAATGAACGGGTTGTACGTGAAGATGTCTTCACTTCGATCCATGTTGTTGAACAACTGTTGGACGTTCGTGAAACAAAACGTGGAATTGAAGAGTTTACATCGGACATTCCGAATGTGAGCGAAGAAGCCACCAAAGATCTTGATGAAAACGGTATTATCCGTATTGGTGCCCGCATTGAACCGGGTGATATCATTATTGGTAAAATCACACCGAAAGGTGAATCAGATCCTTCACCGGAAGAAAAACTGCTTCGTGCCATTTTTGGTGATAAAGCAGGAGATGTGAAAGATGCTTCTTTGAAAGCCACTCCATCATTATCGGGTGTTGTCATTGGGAAACGTTTATTCTCAAAAGCACAAAAGAATCGCAAATCAAAGCTTGCAGACAAAGCTGTACTTCCAAAACTGGATGAAGAGTTTGAAAACCAAGCCTTAATTTTACGTAATACATTAGTTGAAAAATTAATTGTCTTACTTGGTGATAAAACATCTGCCGGAGTTAAAGATTTCTTAGGCAGTGACATTATCTCAAGAAACAGTAAATTTACCATCGAACGTTTACGTGAAATAGATTATACGGCCATTCAATTAAGTAAGTGGACTACAGATGCACACAAAAATGAGCTGGTAAAACGACTCATCATGAATTATCTGAGAAAACACAAAGAGTTGGATGCTCAAATAAAACGTCAGAAATTCAATATCACCATCGGAGATGAACTTCCAAATGGTATTGTACAAATCGCCAAAGTTTATATTGCCAAGAAACGTAAGATCCGTGTAGGTGATAAAATGGCCGGACGTCACGGGAATAAAGGGATTGTATCGCGTATCGTCCGTCAGGAAGATATGCCGTTCCTTGCCGATGGAACTCCTGTTGATATCGTATTGAATCCACTTGGTGTACCTTCTCGTATGAACTTGGGACAGATTTTCGAAACTGTTCTTGGTTGGGCCGGAAAAGAATTGGGATTACGTTTTGCTACTCCTATTTTCGATGGTGCAAGTCTTGAAGATTTGAACGTATGGACAGATAAAGCCGGTGTACCGAATTATGGTAAAACTTACCTGTATGATGGTGGAACCGGTGAACGATTTGACCAGACAGCAACCGTAGGAGTTATTTATATGTTGAAGCTGGGTCACATGGTTGAAGATAAAATGCACGCGCGTTCTATCGGACCATATTCACTTATCACACAACAACCTCTTGGTGGTAAAGCACAATTTGGGGGACAACGTTTCGGAGAAATGGAAGTATGGGCACTTGAAGCATTTGGTGCTGCCCATATCCTGCAAGAAATATTGACTGTCAAATCGGATGACGTAATGGGTCGTGCTCGCACATACGAAGCGATTGTTAAAGGTGATCCAATGCCTGCACCGGGAATTCCGGAATCGCTCAACGTATTGTTGCACGAACTCCGTGGATTAGGTCTGAGCATCAGTTTAGATTAACTATTATATCAGTTTAAGTTTTTATCCGGCTAATACCTGGATAAAAACTACTTTTGATATGTATGTTCTAAATTGTCCCCGATAGTTATCGGGATTCATAAATTGCAAATCTTATAACTCTTTATATAACAGAGATATGGCTTTTAAAAATGATAATAAGGTAAAGAGTAATTTTAATAAAATATCAATCGGCTTAGCATCGCCGGAAGAGATATTAAAATTATCGAGTGGTGAGGTCCTCAAACCAGAAACCATTAATTATCGAACCTACAAACCAGAACGTGATGGTTTGTTCTGCGAACGCATTTTTGGTCCTACCAAGGATTTTGAATGTCATTGCGGGAAATATAAACGTATCCGTTACAAAGGCATTGTCTGCGACCGTTGCGGAGTTGAAGTAACCGAGAAAAAGGTTCGTCGTGAGCGCATGGGACATATTCAATTGGTAGTTCCTGTTGCCCATATTTGGTATTTCCGTTCATTGCCGAACAAAATAGGTTATTTATTGGGTATGCCTACTAAAAAGCTGGATTCAATTATATATTATGAAAAATATGTAATCATTCAGGGCGGCATAATTGAAAACGGAGAAAACATTGCTAACGGTGAGTTGCTTTCGGAAGATGAATATTTAGACATCCTGGAAGCTCTTCCACGTGAAAACCAACTACTAGAAGACACAGATCCAAATAAGTTTATAGCAAAAATGGGTGCAGATGCTATCCACGACATGCTTAGCCGACTGGATTTAGATGTTCTATCCTACGACTTGCGTCACAAAGCAAATACCGATACATCCCAACAACGTAAAAATGAAGCTTTAAAACGTCTTCAAATTGTTGAATCATTCCGTATTTCTAAAATGAGGAACAAACCGGAATGGATGATTATTAAAATCGTGCCGGTAATACCTCCTGAATTGCGTCCTTTGGTGCCATTAGATGGTGGTCGATTTGCCACATCCGATTTGAACGATTTATACAGACGTGTTATTATTCGTAATAACCGGTTGAAAAGGTTGATTGAAATCAAAGCACCGGAAGTAATTCTACGTAATGAAAAACGTATGCTTCAGGAAGCTGTTGACTCGTTGTTCGATAATTCACGTAAATCAAGTGCCGTTAAAACCGATGCAAACCGTCCGTTAAAATCATTATCTGACAGTTTGAAAGGAAAGCAAGGACGTTTTCGTCAGAACTTACTTGGGAAACGTGTCGATTATTCAGCACGTTCGGTAATTGTTGTAGGTCCTGAGTTAAAGATGCATGAATGCGGATTGCCTAAAGATATGGCAGCCGAATTATATAAACCATTTGTTATCCGCAAATTAATTGAACGCGGAATTGTAAAAACAGTAAAATCCGCTAAGAAAATTGTCGATCGTAAGGATCCGGTTATCTGGGATATATTGGAATATGTAATGAAAGGTCATCCGGTATTGCTTAACCGTGCTCCAACTTTGCACCGTTTAGGTATACAGGCTTTTCAACCAAAAATGATTGAAGGAAAAGCAATTCAACTTCACCCACTTTCTTGTACTGCTTTTAATGCCGACTTTGATGGTGACCAGATGGCTGTTCACTTACCACTGGGCAACGAAGCAATTCTGGAAGCACAGATGTTGATGTTGGCTTCACATAATATTTTGAATCCTGCAAATGGCGCTCCTATTACTGTTCCTTCTCAGGACATGGTACTTGGTTTGTATTATATTACAAAACCACGTGTCGGTGCTAAAGGCGAAGGACTGATTTTCTATTCTCCGGAAGAAGCAGAAATTGCTTATAATGAACGGAAAGTAGAACTGCACTCATGGATTAAGGTGAAAACCAAAGATCTGAATGCTGACAGGGAATTAGTGGATACAATCATTGAAACTACTGTAGGACGTATTTTATTTAACAAATGTGTACCAACGGAAGTAGGGTATATCAACGAATTACTTTCTAAAAAATCATTACGTGACATTATTGGAAATGTAATTGATATATGTGGTGTTGCTCGTACAGCACGCTTCCTGGACGACATTAAGGATTTGGGTTACTATATGGCCTTTAAAGGTGGACTATCGTTTAATTTAAATGACGTAATTATCCCACCTGAAAAAGATGAATTAGTAAAAGAAGGAAATGCAGAGGTTGACGAGATCCTGAATAACTACAATATGGGTTTCATTACCTTTAATGAACGTTACAATCAGATTATTGATACCTGGACACATGTCAACTCAAAATTGTCGAATATTTTGATGAAACAGCTTTCTACCGATAACCAGGGGTTCAACTCTGTATACATGATGTTGGATTCGGGTGCCCGTGGTTCGAAAGAACAGATTCGTCAGTTATCAGGTATGCGTGGTTTGATGGCAAAACCTCAAAAGTCAGGTGCAGAAGGTGGTCAAATTATTGAAAACCCGATTCTATCGAACTTTAAGGAAGGTCTGTCTGTGTTAGAGTATTTTATTTCTACTCACGGTGCTCGTAAAGGACTTGCCGATACTGCACTAAAAACAGCTGATGCCGGATATTTGACACGTCGTTTGGTGGATGTATCACAAGATGTAATTATCAATGAAGACGATTGTGGTACTTTACGTGGATTGATTGCAACAGAAATGAAAAACAATGAAGAAGTAATTTCTTCATTATACGAACGTATACTTGGTCGTGTTTCGGTTCATGATATTTACCATCCGCTTACGGGAGAATTAATTGTAAACTCAGGTTCACAAATTACAGAAACCCTGGCAAGAAAGATACAGGATTCACCAATTGAACGTGTTGAAATACGTTCAGTTTTGACCTGTGAATCGAAAAAAGGTGTTTGTGCAAGATGTTACGGACGTAACCTGGCAACCGGTAAAATGGTTCATATTGGTGAAGCGGTAGGTGTTATTGCTGCTCAATCAATCGGGGAACCGGGGACACAGCTGACATTGCGTACGTTCCACGTTGGGGGTATTGCTTCGAACATTGCTGCTGAATCTAAAATCTTGCTGCGTTATGATGGTTTGCTTGAATTCGATGAACTTCGTACCGTTGATGCAATTGACGAAAATAAAAATGTGTATCAAGTAGTTGTTAGCCGTCTGACTGAAATGCGTGTAATCGACAAGAATACAGGCATTGCATTAACGACTCAGAATATACCTTACGGTTCAAAATTATATGTAAAAGATGGTGAGCTAGGTTTAAAAGGCCAGATGGTCTGCGAATGGGATCCGTTTAATGCGGTAATTATTTCGGAAACAGAAGGTAAAATTGAATTTGAAGATGTTGTTGAAGGGATTACTTTCAAAACTGAGACAGATGATGCTACCGGTTTACGTGAAAAGATTATTATTGAATCGAAAGATAAAAACAAAGTTCCAAGTGCTCATATTTTATCAAAGGATGGCTCCATTTTACGTACATACAACTTACCGGTGGGTGCCCACTTGGTGTTGGATAATGGCGATAAGATCAAGACCGGTCAAATGTTGGTAAAAATACCACGTGCTGTTGGTAAAGCCGGTGATATTACCGGTGGTCTTCCACGTGTAACTGAATTATTCGAAGCACGTAACCCATCTAATCCGGCAGTAGTTGCTGAAATTGACGGGGAAGTAACCTTTGGAAAAATCAAACGTGGTAACCGTGAATTGACTGTGACTTCGAAAACCGGAGAGATCAAAAAGTATATGATCCCACTTTCGAAACAAATATTAGTTCAGGAAAATGACTTTGTACGTGCAGGTACTCCTCTTTCAGATGGAGCTACTACTCCTTCTGACATTTTGCTGATTAAAGGACCAACAGCAGTTCAGGATTATATCGTAAACGAAGTTCAGGATGTATACCGCTTACAGGGTGTAAAAATCAATGATAAACACTTTGAAGTAATTGTACGTCAGATGATGCGTAAGGTAGACATTTTGGAACAAGGTGATACCCGTTTCCTCGAAAAACAAATCGTTGACAAAAACGAATTTATGGAAGAAAACGATCGTATCTGGGGTAAAAAAGTGATTCTTGATGCTGGTGATTCAGTTACTCTGAAACCAGGACAGATAATCACTCCCCGTAAACTGCGGGATGAAAATAGTATGTTGAAACGTCGTGACATGCGCCTGGTGCAAACCCGTGATGCCATTGCTGCAACTTCAAATCAGATTCTGCAGGGTATTACCCGTGCTGCACTTCAAACAAATAGCTTTATGTCGGCTGCTTCTTTCCAGGAAACTACGAAAGTATTGAACGATGCTGCTATTAATGGAAAAGTAGACAAATTAGAAGGATTGAAAGAAAACGTTATTTGCGGACATTTAATTCCAGCTGGTACAGGACAACGTGACTTCGATAAAATTGTAGTTTACTCACGTGATGAGTACGACAAGAAAGTTGATGCACGTAAGAATGTCTTGGATATGGAAGACCGTGAACCGGAAGAATAAATCATTCTTTCTCAGTTATAATTATTGACAACGAGGTTGTTTTCTTTTCGAAAACAACCTCGTTTTTTGTGTTATTAAGTTTTGGTTCACTCGAAAAAAGGCAGTATCTTAGTACGATTTTATATTGACCCGAATTTTATAACTTTATCCATTTATTTCAATGAAACATAATTATTGTATTATCATGGCAGGTGGCGTAGGAAGCCGCTTTTGGCCATTCAGTAGAAATGATCGTCCAAAACAATTCCTGGATTTTTTTGGAACAGGCCGCACCCTTCTACAATTGACATTCGATCGAATAAGACATGTGGTTCCTGCTGAGAATATTCTGATAGTTTCAAACATAATTTACAAAGATTTAATTCTGGAACAACTCCCAGAAATAAAACCGGATCAGGTATTACTGGAGCCTAACAGAAGAAATACAGCTCCATGCATAGCTTATGCTGTAAACAGGATAAAATCCATGACCGATAAGGCCAATATTATTGTTGCCCCGTCAGATCATCTAATCCTGAAAGAAACTGATTTTCTTGAGACATTAAAAACAGGGCTTGATTTTGTCGATAAGAATGATTGTCTTTTAACCCTTGGTATCAAACCAAGTCGTCCGGAAACCGGATATGGCTACATCCAGATTGATGAAGGAGAAACCAATCTTCGCAGAGTAAAAACCTTTACTGAAAAGCCAAATGCAGAATTGGCACAGATCTTTTTTGAGACTGGTGAGTTCTTCTGGAATTCCGGTATCTTTCTTTGGAACCTTCAAACAATTGACAAAGCATTTGATGATTTGTTACCTGAGGTTTCAACCAAGTTCAAAGTAGGAAAAGAATTCTTCAACACAGAAAAAGAACAGGAATTTATCGATCAGATGTATCCATCCTGCCCAAACATTTCCATCGATTATGGCATTATGGAAAAAGCTTCTGATGTATATGTCCTGTGCTCCGATTTTGGCTGGACTGATTTAGGAACATGGGGCTCTTTGTATGAAATGTCACCAAAAGATGAGAATGAGAACGTTACCTTAAAGTGTAAAACGGCATTCTACGAGAGCGAAAACAATATCGTTGTTCTACCTTCTGATAAACTGGCAGTTCTGCAGGATTTGAACGGATATATCGTAGCTGAATCGGACAATGTATTGCTTATCTGTAAACGTGAGAATGAGCAACGCATCCGTCAATTCGTCAATGATATGAATGTGAAATTTGAAGGTAAATTCAACTAAATATCTCCCCAATTAATTTCATTCTAAGAAGCAGAATTCTCTGTCTCTTAGAATGTCATACCTGGAGTAAATTAATAACCAAAAAAAAATCCTCCTTCAGGGGATTTAGTGAACTTTTCTAATATGAGCGACATTATTCATCTTTTGCCTGATTCAGTAGCCAATCAAATTGCTGCCGGAGAAGTGATTCAACGACCGGCTTCGGTTTTAAAAGAGTTGGTTGAAAATTCAATTGATGCAGGAGCAACTTTTATTCAGATTGTTATCAAAGATGCAGGACGTACGCTGATACAAATTGTAGATAACGGAAAAGGTATGAGCGAGACAGATGCCCGAATGGCATTTGAGCGTCATGCAACATCAAAGATCAAGAATGCTGATGATCTGTTTTCACTTCGTACCATGGGTTTTCGTGGTGAAGCATTGGCGTCAATTGCAGCTGTTGCTCAGGTTGAATTAAGAACACGTCGTTCCGAAGACGAATTAGGTGTATTGGTTGAAATAGCCGGCACCCGTGTTTTCAAACAGGAAGCAGTCCAGTGTGACTTGGGAACTTCGTTTCAGGTAAAAAACCTGTTTTTTAATGTGCCTGCACGTCGCCGCTTCCTAAAAAGTGACAATGTAGAGAAAAGTCATATCTTTAACGAATTCTATCGCATTGCCCTGGTAAATTCCAATGTAGCATTTTCTCTGTTTGATGGAGATGAAGAGATTTACCAGCTACCGGCTTCGAACAATAAAGTTAGAATCGAGAATCTCTTTGGTAAAAATGCCAAAAAGAAATGGCAACAACAGTTACTGACCATCGAAACTACTACCAACCTTGTGAGTATAACCGGTTATGTTGGTAAACCTGAATTTGCACAGAAATCTGGGAGTCAGTATTTCTTTGTCAATGGACGCTACATGCGTCACCCCTATTTTCACAAAGCTGTTTTGTTGGCATATAATCAAATGATACAGGCATCTGAAAGTCCGAATTATTTTATTTATTTTGAGGTCGATCCTCAGACCATTGATGTCAACATACATCCAACCAAAACAGAAATAAAATTTGAGAACGAACAGGCTATATGGTCAATACTTTCTGCAACCATAAAAGAATCCCTGGGGAAATTTAATGTGGTACCTTCCATTGATTTCGATCAGGAAGGTTCAGTTGACATGCCCACAGGAATGTCTGTAGAAAATGTAAGGCCCCCGCAAACCAACTTTAATCCCAATTATAACCCATTTGGTGCTACAAGCTATAAACGGCCTGTATTGGACTGGGAAGAGCTATATGGTGACTTTGAGAAAAAGAATGAACCCATAGAATCATCTCCTTCGTGGGAACCCAATTTTGACTCACGCATTATAACTTCCATTTCTACTTCAGGTCAACAACAGGTAATTGAAAATACAGAATCCAGAGCTGAAAATTTCCAATATAAGAATCGGTTTATAATTACCGGAATAAAATCAGGCCTGTTGATGATTGATCAGCATCGTGCACACACTCGCATTCTGTTTGATTTATTTCTGAGCCAGATAGAAAACTCAAAAGGAATATCCCAACAGGTACTCTTCCCTGAAGTGTTGGAGTTAAGCGCAGATGATGCCTTGTTTTTTGAACAAATCATCCCGGATCTAAACAAACTTGGATTTGAATTTGATCCAGCTGGTGATCATTCATTCCAGGTGACAGGTGTTTCTGCACACACAGGGACTTCAAGCGTTATTGATTTGCTGCTTGAAATGCTTGATAAAGCAAAAACAACTGCCCATGATCCATCAGCCAGCCTGCATGAGTCTATTGCATTGTCTTTAGCCGACTCGTCCGCCATAAAAGCAGGACAACGACTTACAAACGAAGAAATGAGTGACATGATAGATCGGTTGTTTGCATGTCCCAACCATAATTACACTCCCGATGGCCGTAAAATCATGACTATTTTTAGCCAGGATGAATTAGAAAAACGGTTTTAATTACGTAATCGATAACGGCAGCATACTCTAATTGGCTCTCAATTTTGAAATTAAGAAAAAAAGAGAGAGACACACACAAAAGAACTGCAAAAAGAAGAAATAAATTCAGAATGAAATCCCTCCTTATTTTCGACCTTGATGGTACTTTACTGGATACTGTTGCTGATTTGGCAGCAAGTACCAATTACGCCTTAAACCAATGTGGTTTCCCAAAACATGAAACAAGCGCCTATAATTTCTTTGTAGGAAATGGCATCAACAAACTCTTTGAGCGTGTATTGCCGGAAGACGAAAAAACACAGGATAATATTCTTCAAATTCGTCACTATTTTCTGGAATACTATGGTGAACACAATGCCGACTTAACTTTACCCTATCCAGGAATTAGTGACATGCTGTTGGCTTTGCAGAAATCGGGAATTAAATTGGCTGTTGCATCCAACAAATATCAAAAAGGAACTGAAAAACTCGTCCATCATTTCTTCCCTGAAATTAATTTCACAGCCATCTTCGGACAACGTGACAATATACCCACAAAGCCAGATCCAACCATTGTGTACGATATCCTGTCTATCGCTCAAACAGAGAAGCAACAGGCTCTATATATCGGGGATTCAGGCGTTGATATGCTCACAGCTCAAAACAGTGGCATAGAGGCTGTCGGAGTCTCCTGGGGATTCCGTCCACGAGTTGAAATGGAAGCATACTCGCCGGCATACATTGTTGACCACCCAACTCAAATCATTGAGATTGCAATGCAATAGACCGACACCAAATAAAAAAACCGCTCAAATTATTGAGCGGTTTTTTTTATAATCATAGTAGATTAATCTTCTTTTACCTGAGGAGTAATCAATTTATAACCTTTACCATGTATATTGATAATTGCTACATTTTGATCATCTTTCAGCAGTTTTCGCAATTTGGTGATATACACATCCATGCTTCTTGCATTGAAATAGTTGTCATCAACCCAAATTGTTTTTAACGCAAAGTTTCTCTCCAAGATATTATTAGCATTTGCTGCAAGCAAATTCAGCAATTCAGATTCTTTTGTCGTAAGCTTTTTAGCTTCTCCTTCAAAAGTAAGCATTTGTTTCTGAGCATCAAACGTAAATGCACCAATCGTATAAGTAACAACGTCTTTTGCACGTTTGCCTTTTACGCGGCGTAAGATAGATTCAATACGATACAACAACTCTTCCATGCTGAATGGTTTTGACAAATAATCATCAGCACCCAATTTGAATCCCTGCAAAATATCTTCTTTCATCGATTTTGCAGTAAGGAAAATAATAGGCACTTCAGAATTCATAGCGCGTACGTCTGCTGCCAAAGCAAATCCGTCTTTTTTAGGCATCATCACGTCAAATACACATAGGTCATATTTATTCCGTGAAAAAGCTTTGTAGCCGGCTTCGCCGTCAGGTTGCAAATCAACATCGTACCCTTTGGTCTGCAAATACTCTCTGAGAAGCATGCCAAGATTTTCATCATCTTCGCATAACAAGATTTTTACTTTTTCGTCAGTCATAATTCGTAATTTTTTAAAGTTGGTATTGTAATAGTGAATTTAGTTCCAATATTTATTTCACTCTCCACCTTAATGGAGCCTCTGTGTTCGGTAACAATTTTTTTAACGTATGCCAGGCCCAGGCCAAATCCTTTTACATTGTGCTGGTTGCCTGTAGATACACGATAAAATTTTTCAAAGATTCGTTTCAAATCATCTTTACTGATCCCTATGCCGTTGTCTTCAATACTTATGATTAAGTTATCCTTTTCATTCCATGTTTCAATCGTAAGTAACAACGGTTTATCCGAGTATTTAAGCGCATTGTCCATTAAATTGAAAATCACATTTGTAAAATGCACTTCGTCAACCAATGCACTATCATTTGTCGCTCTGAGTTTGGACGTAATTTTACCACCTTTACTGGTGACTTTAAGAGAAAAATTGCTGATTATATCTGAAATAAGTGAATTGATTCTTATCTCATTTAGTTTCAACATCGACTTGTCCTTCTCAAATATTGCCATTTGCAACACTTTCTCTACCTGAAGACTTAAGCGCTTAGTTTCATCTTTAATAACGTTTGAAATATGCTTGAGGGTCTCAGGTGTTTTACCCACGCCAGGGTCTTGTAACATTTGCGAGGCTAACGAAATCGTTGATATTGGTGTTTTTAATTCATGTGTCATATTATTAACAAAATCGTTTTTCATATTGTTCAGTTGCTTCTGTCTGAAAATGATAATAATAGCAACAATAAAAATGCACAAAATGAGTGTAACAAGGGCTATTGACGGTAAAAGCAGATTCATTGAATTTAAAATATAATTTTGCTTTGTAGGAAAAATCACTTGTAAATAGGCTGTCTTGTTTGATTCTTCTAATGGAAATAGTTTTTGGGTATAAATGTTGTTATGGGTATTTGTCAGATCATGAGGAATATCCTTATGACATTGATAAATAATTTTACCTTGTTTATCCACTATTGAATAGAAGAACGGTAATTTTACCCCATTATTGGTCAATACCTTTTCCAATATTCCATTGAGCTCTTCAAAGTTTACCCGTTCACTTATATCCTTGACATCAATCTCTTTCATCCATCTAAAGACCGCTTGGTCCAGAATTGTCTTAGACCGTGAAAAATTCTGTTTGAATTTTTCCTGTAAGTATCTGGAAGTTTCTTCAATAGTTGCTTTTCCATGCCGGGTTGACAACCTGATTCCCGGACGATTTAACTGGTCGGGAGTCAATTTCAGGTTTTCGGCCATGCTGTCAATATTATTCTTCAAGCGTAAGTTTTGAGCATCCATGCTCAATAGCTTATTTTTATTCCCGGAATAGTCAACTCCCTCCAGAGTCTGGCCAAGATATTCTAACGCTTCATTTTCTTCGACCAGACTAACTGTCTGGAATAAACTTCGTTGTACATTATCATTAAACTGATTTTCAATCATTTCGGCATTTACACGTACGTAACGCGCTTGTATGACAATCAGTCCTACAAATGTCAGAATCATAAAAACCATGAGTATCCAAATAGTCGTTCGCTTCATATGAGCACAAATTTACATCAAAAATAAATGTTAATAGCATAATTAATATTATTTAACACGATGTATTTAATAATTTTATATTTTATCCATTTATTTTTAATGGCATTTTTAATTATTTACAAGCCATTTAAGCAAATTTGATTGCATATCAGCGAGCGATTTGCTATTTTTTAATTAATTTATACACATAAAGATGCAATGATCAATTACAAAATAAAGATTTTAACAGCTTACTAAGGATTGTAATCAAATTCCAATTAATGTAAAACAAATCCCAATCCTCTTTTGTTTTACATTTTGAAAATTAATATAAAATCAACTTTATCCCGCTGTTTAACAGTACATTATTTTCTACAGTACTTCCTTATCGATCACACCTGTAAAATTCACACCAACAACAAACCGCATTGGGTGTGAAAAATATCAGCTTCTGCAATTCAAAAAACAATGAAATTTGAATTTATATTGTTATTTGCCTTCCCGGACAAATTAACAAGCATGGCTCACACTTTAAGCCGGTTTGAACTATTCCCCGTTGAACTAATACGTTACAATAATTTCATTTTCAATATATTCTGTTTTTCATCGTACAAACAGGCTTACTCTTTATTGACACTTATACCCGCAAAAGAAATAAACAGGAGTAAAAATGGTTCAAAAATTTTTAGTACGATATTAAGAGTTATTATTCTTTAAAAAACGACATATGTAAAAATGAGAGTCATCCTGATTCCTTTTGCAATTCCTTCTTCAAAATACAGGCAACAAAAAAGATAAAACCGCCTCTTTTTTTTGCCTTAACGTATTCACCCTTCATAGGGGGTTGCCATAGGGTTGCCTTAGGGTTACCTTAGGGCTCCGAGGGCTAAACCTAACCGAACCCTCTCGAAACCCCCTCGAAAGTCTCTCGAAAGTCTCTTTATGCTTAAAATGAAAGCATGTGACATCCTGCTGATTTGAAATTAAAAAATAAGAACAAAAAAACCTGATATATGATCAATGCATTCCGTTCCAATTCTGTAATACATGCCGGTTGAATACGCTGGCAGGCATGCTGTTCTTTCATCTCAAATCAGACCTATCCGCAACAAATGAGTAAAGCCGTCCCACAAGGAAACAATCCGATTTTCGTTTGCGTAATCTTACTCCTCACCCACTTTTTAAAACCGCCCGTTCTCAGTTGCACAGCAAATTGAAGTTTGTGCATAAAAATGTATTTTTTTGAACTACTGATGAATGGATATGAATTATGTTACCCAAAAGATTATAAAAACGCAATTTTTACGAGGTCAAAAGTAAAAATTTTTGTACTTTTGTGCTTTAATTTTTGAATATAAAACTATCAAACAAATATATAACTTATAGTATGAAGAAACATAATTTTAGTGCGGGACCATCTATATTACCCCGTGAAGTGATTGAAAAAACTGCACAAGCTGTATTGGACATTAACGGTTCCGGATTATCTGTATTGGAAATCAGCCATCGTTCCAAAGACTTCCAGGCTGTAATTGATGAAGCCGTCGCTCTTTTCAAAGAATTATTGAATATTCCTGAAGGTTATTCGGTTCTTTTTCTTGGAAGTGGTGCAAGCATGCAGTTTTGCATGATTCCGTTCAACTTATTGGAAAAGAAAGCCGCTTTTTTAAATACCGGGGTTTGGGCAAATAAAGCCATGAAAGAAGCCAAAGGGTTTGGGGAAGTAATTGAAGTTGCTTCTTCAAAAGATGCCAATTACACGTTCATTCCTAAAGATTATGTTATCCCTGCTGATGCAGATTATTTTCACATTACGACAAACAACACCATCTACGGAACTGAAATCCTGACAGACCTTGATTCTCCGGTGCCATTAATTGCAGATATGTCTTCCGACATATTCTCCCGCCCCATGGATGTATCTAAATACGGATTGATATACGGTGGTGCACAAAAGAACCTGGCTCCTGCCGGATTGGCATTTGTTATTGTAAAAGACGAATTGCTTGGTAAAGTTTCAAGGTATATCCCGAGCATGTTGAATTATAAGATTCACATTGCTGAAGGATCTATGTTTAATACACCCCCTGTATTGCCTATTTACAGCGCCATGGAAACATTGCGTTGGCTGAAGGCAAACGGTGGCCTGGTGGAAATGGAAAAGAAAAACATTGCAAAAGCAGAATTACTTTACAATGCCATCGACAATAGTAAAATGTTTGTTGGTACTGCAGTCAAGGAAGACCGTTCACGTATGAACATCTGTTTTGTTATGAAACCTGAATATCAACACCTGGAAGCAGACTTCCAGAAGTTAGCCACAGAACGTGGAATGGTTGGAATTAAAGGACACCGTTCAGTAGGTGGCTTCCGCGCTTCTACCTATAATGCATTGCCAATTGAAAGCGTCCAGGCACTGGTGGATTGCATGCAGGAATTTGAAAAACAACATTAATAAAACAACCTCACAATAGGCACTCTGGTGCCTATTGTTGTAAAAAACTGAACCATTATGAAAGTACTTATTGCCACAGATAAACCGTTTGCTAAAATTGCTGTAGATGGCATACGTCAGGAAATTGAAGCTGCCGGATTTGAATTAGCCTTGCTGGAGAAATATACGGAAAAACAACAATTGCTGGATGCTGTTGTTGATGCTGAAGCTATCATCATACGCAGCGATCTGATTGATGCTGAAGTATTAGCTGCTGCCAAACAATTAAAAATTGTAGTCCGTGCAGGTGCCGGATATGATAATGTTGATCTGGATGCTGCTACAAAAGCTGGGGTATGCGTCATGAATACACCTGGCCAGAATTCAAATGCTGTGGCTGAACTTGTTTTTGGATTGTTGGTTTATGCCGTTCGTAATTTCTATAACGGTACTTCAGGCACTGAATTAATGGGCAAAAAACTTGGTATCCATGCTTACGGTAATGTAGGACGCAATGTAGCCCGTATCGCCAAAGGATTTGGCATGGAGATTTATGCCTATGATGCTTTCTGTCCTGATTCAGTTATGGAACAGGATGCTGTAAAACCTGTTAAATCAGCTGAAGAATTATATGCTGTTTGCGATATCATATCCTTACACATACCTGCTACTGCCGAAACAAAAAAATCGATTAATGCAGCCTTACTGGGTCGTTTACCAAAAGGAGCAGTATTGGTTAACACTGCCCGCAAAGAAGTGATAGACGAAGCCCAGATACTTGAATTCATGGTTTCACGTCCGGACTTTAAATACGTAACTGATATTGTACCGGGAAATGATACTGAAATGAATGAAAAGCTTGCAGGACGTTATTTTACCACCCCTAAGAAAATGGGTGCCCAGACTTCTGAAGCGAATATCAATGCAGGCATTGCTGCAGCGAAACAAATCGTGGATTTTATCAAAAACGGAAATGCTAAGTTCAAAGTGAATTAATCAACTCCTTCGAATCCCCATACAAATAAAACCGTCTCAAAGCACATTGCTTTTGAGACGGTTTTTTCATACAGAATCCCTCCTATCCTATTCTTTTCAGCCACCTGTATCTCTCATCTGCTTCATAGACATTAATGACAGGGATTTTCACAGGATTCAGCTTCTATCTTTCATAGTTTATTATTACAAATAAAATCCATTATATCACTGGCTATAAACACAATAATACAAATGCTCGTTCAATATTAAATCAATTATTTTTATTAATTGCACATTTTGCGTATCTTTGTGCTGAAAATTCGGTTCGCAGATGTAAACATTTCTAATTCTGTTATGTTTAAACAATTGGACCTAAAACAAAAAAAAACATGGGTAACGATTTATTAAAAGGAAAAAGAGGTATTGTATTTGGTGCGTTGAACGAAATGTCTATCGCATGGAAAGTAGCGGAACGCGCAGTAGAAGAAGGTGCTATTATCACTTTGTCGAATACTCCATTGGCCGTTCGTATGGGAACAACAAATGAACTGGCTGAGAAATTGAACGCAAAATTGATTCCGGCTGATGCAACCAGTGTAGAAGACCTGGAACAGGTTTTTGCTCAATCAATGGAAGCACTGGGTGGTAAGATTGATTTTGTACTGCATTCAATCGGTATGTCACCGAACGTCCGCAAAAAAAGAACGTATGATGACCTTGACTATGATATGTTGACTTCAACGCTTGATATCTCAGCCATCTCATTTCACAAGATGTTGCAGGTAGCCAAGAAAATGAACGCTATCAATGAATATGGTTCTGTGATTGCCTTATCGTATATGGCTGCTCAACGTACCGTTTTTGGTTATAACGATATGGCCGATGCCAAATCAATGCTTGAATCTATTGCCCGCAGCTTCGGGTACATTTACGGACGTGAGCATAACGTTCGTGTGAACACGATATCACAATCTCCAACAGTTACTACTGCCGGTAGCGGTGTAAAGGGGATGGATGGTTTGCTTGATTTCTCTGAACGCATGTCCCCGCTGGGTAATGCCTCTGCCTTGGATTGTGCCGATTATTGTGTTGTCATGTTCAGTGACCTGACCCGCAAAGTGACCATGCAAAACCTGTATCATGATGGTGGATTCTCCAGCATGGCTATGAGTTACCGTGCTATGGAACAATACAACAAAAGTTTTGAAGATTTTAAAGATGAAAATGGGAAAGTTATTTACGGATAATCATTCTTAATTCGCTATAAAGGAACAGGGAAGCAATTTATATTGCTTCCCTGTTCCTTTATAGCGAAATTCTTGTTTTAACCCCGTATAAGCACTTAATCACCCCGGATGCAGGCAAGTGCACATTGGAATTAAAACGAACGAAATAATGCCTCCATTTCGATTATGAAATGATGGTTGGATACCCGCCTATTATTTCCCCGGTCATAACATCCAGGTAAATGACATAAAATACCTCAGGAATATTCACTGCCCAGACAACGTGCAATTCAATTTTATCTGCAGTTTTGAGAGGTAGTATCAGTTTGGAAAATTCTGCTGTTACCAGGCTTTTTGCAGTAATAGTCATTGGAATTGAGTTCCCGCCAATATCCGATAAATAAACAACTTTGTTCAACAGGATAGATTTTGCCTTTTCTTCATTGACAGTTATCCTGGCAGGAATATTAATATACGGATACCAATTTCCATAACAATAAGTCATTTTCCCGTTTGTCAGGCTAAAATGCAGATATGTATCAAAGACTTCCAACCCATTCATCATCTGTGTACCGGAAGAGATATTCCATTTAACACTTCCATCGTAAATCGTAAATGAATCGATTCTGGAAAGTGTGACTACTTCCAGCTTATTAACGCCCAGTACTGTCGAGTTTTGAGAAATAAACGACTTAACCGCATTGATTGCCTCATTTTTTGTCAAATCCGGTATGCGGAGTGGGAATGGTTTTGATATGTCATTTTCAGATGATCCACAAAAACCAAAATCGGTAATTGCTGCGCTTAGGTATGGATTATTGCTGGCTAAGTCCGTGCGTAGTTGAGTAAGTGTTGTGGCATTTAGTTTTTTGTATGTAGTCGGATAATTCGCATCAATATTCAGTATCTCATCATTCTGACCGCAGCTATGGATGAGTACTATCAGAAATAATACAGCCAGGGATTTCCTTAATTTGAACATTCTCATTTTTACTCGGTTTTGTTAGGAAAATAAATCATGGTTCACCTTTATTTCCCAACCGGGATTTTACTGATCTGCCGGATATGATTCAAATCGGAATAATCATACTGGTACAGCCCGTCACTGGCTATCATCATCAGGATATTATTCTGCGGGATAACATCAAACCCATCCATACCTGCATAATGTGCCAGCTGATTTGACATGATTGTCTGCGGATTGGTAACATTGTATATTTTCAACCCATCATCGCACAGGAATAATTTGCCGTGATCAATGCCCAATCCTTTTGGATTCGTCATAGTATAGGATACGAGTTGCCTGGGGTACTTGATGTCACTTACATCGACCACAAACAATTCATTGCTGCTTTGTCCGCATAAGTTCCCCGAATGAACTGTTACATAAGCCATATCATTTTCAACCACTACAGGGTCACATCCGTAAACATGCGTCAGGGATGACTGGAATACAGGTTTCAGTGGATCTTTCACCGAATAAATCAGCATTCCGGTTGGTGTTCCCATAAACATATTATCCTTGTAACTGAAGATGGTTTCCACATTCCTTCCAATGTATACATCATTCCCTGCCTTAACAGGTTTTTGTCCGCTCAAATCAAAAATATTCATGAAATTGTTGATGACTGAATACAAATGATCGTTGTAAATGCTGAAACGCGACATAGAGCCATTGACACCGGTGTTATTACTTCCTGAACTACCCGGACTCAATGTATAGCCACCATCAAGCGCAAAACCTCCATTACTCCATCCGCCTGTATACTGGCTTACTTTTTCCGTTCTTTCTTTGAGTACCCAGCCAATAATGATTCCCTGGTTGGAAGCCGGATAGCTTTTAGCATAATCAATTCCATACTGGTTTTGAGTCATAGGGATGGCTGTTGGGAATATCGAATCCAGTCTTCCTTTCAGCACCGGTAATGCCGGATTAGAAACATCAAACCATACCAAATCGATATATGAGTCGGCATAGAGCAATCCGTTCCGAATGGCTATATCGGCATTTCCCAGTAATTCAATAAAACCTGTCTGCTGTGGATTAGCCGGGTCTGTATTATTAATAATATGTATCCCTTTCTCCGGTTCGGAGATATACAGGTAGTTATTGTAAAAACACATCTTGCCAATAGTCGTAATCTTCTGAGGAACAGTAGTCACTTTGACAGAATTCCTGAACGTCGATGTTGCCATAAAGACCGGTTCATTGACCTTATACGTCACCATTTCACTGACATTGCTTTCACACCCGATGAGTCCCATCAGGACTACGCTGAATAAAAACAGAATCTTTTTCATAGTTGGAACTTGTTAAATCCGTTAATATTTATCCACATTCCCCATTTTACCAATAAAGAGAATAACACCGGTACTTTTTTCACGGATAACGAACAGGAACGGTCTGTCGACCATAAAAACCATATGCGGTGACATCGACAAAGTGCCTATCTCGATTGAAGTAACAGCAGCAGCTTCTGTGCCGTCCTCATCCACAGTCACATATGTTTTATGTTTCACTTCCGAAATTTGTAACAAATCATTAGAAATGCCTGAAAAATTGGCAACATCACTAAATGCCTGTTTCATTCCCATATTCTTAAGCTCATCATTCAATGTAAAATTACTGGTTGCCTTAAATCTTGGCATATATACCATAACTTCTTTCATTGACATTTGGTTTAATGTGGCTGTCCAGGTGTTCGGAGTAAGAGAATTAAGGATGTCGTTGGTGGTCTTGTTCATCGCAGGTAGAACAATTGTCATACTGAATGCTTTATTTCCATACTGCATTTCCAGGTATTGAGCGTTGTCAGTCTGGGCGTAAGCAAAAGTATCTTTTTTAAACATCAAGTTGATATCCACTTGATTGCCCAATTCATTTTTAAACTTAGAAATGGCTGTGCTTTTCTTATCAAACCGTTTGCACCAGGTCCCTTTGAAATATACGGCATTCATCAGGTACATGACAGCATTTGAAGGGATTTTTTCTAATATAGTAGGTATTAATGTATTTGTTTTTTTTGAACACCAGTTATTAATCGTATCCAATGCCCAAGTTTGTGAAAAATCCAACTGTTTTATATACGCGTTGAAATAATCCGAATTTACTTTTAAGAAGTCAGGTTTTACTTCAAATCCTGTTTTATACCACAATGAATTTGCAATACTAAGTTTGGTGGTGGGGTCAATAGATGGAAGAGTCGACAGCATGATTCTGTAATAATTATTGATGTCGGTTGCCGACATGCCTCTCATTTTAAGGGCTGCTTCTATTTCGGTTTTAGTGGTTCCGTTTGCTCCGTTCCAGGCCATACCAAGCGCAATGCTCACACTTAACGGGGAGACAAAGACATTCGTTTCTCCGGAGGCTGTGATAGTCTTCTTGAGCAAATCAAACGCAAATTCATTGTCCTGGGCTACACGTTTTCCTTGATTGGCAGTAAGCCGGATAGTTTTAGCTTCGCCCGGCACCTGAATGTTTGGATCGCTCTGACTGCAGCCGGCAGCAAATAATACAATGATGATTAATTCATAAATTCGTTTCATAGTTGTGTGTCTTTAATATATATGAAATTTATCTTTTGTATATAGTCGATAGGTATAATCCTTTTTAAAATTAATTCCGGCTGTTTTAGCCGATTCCGGCATAGCTTTTCTTAACTGGGTATTTTTCTCCGAAAAGAATGCAAACGGTTTTTTGTCTTGTTTCCAGGCCTGGTATAATCCAACTGAAACGATCAATACTAACAGTACCAGAGAGCGATTCGCAATTTTTTGTTTCATAAAACAGAGAGCATTATTGTAATTTTTAGAATATAAGGATTCGTAAATATTTAATGAACTATTCATTAATCTATAAAACCTTACAAATCATTTTACCGGTGAATATTCATTATGAATTATGAATTATTTAAATTTAAACCGTACTCCGGCAGTAACCCCAAAAACCACAGGATATTCTGTACGGGCACTTATTGGTTGATTATTTTTGAAATAATACGATAGCTTCGGTTCAAAAAAGAGGCCGATATTATGATATATCCGATACGTTGTTCCAACAGATCCGTTCACCGACCACTGAAGTCCATCAATACCGGTGGTAGCAGTTGTAGTATAGGTCTGGCTGCCGGTATACTGTTTCTGAACATAAACGGATTGGATTCCTTTCTCTACCATTCCTCCACCCGATAGATAAATCTCCCATTTCGGGCTATTCCATATCCGTGCTACCAGGTTCAACGGAACACCAATATAATGAAGATGCAATCTAGCATCATTTCGTTGCGTGCCTCCATTTTCAAAAGTTGTTAATAAATAAGTATACACCAATCCGCTTTCCAGTCCAAGGACTTTATCCAACTCTTTCCGTACTATGATTCCAACTGAAACAGGGGGAATGTAATTGATGTTCGAAAAATCATTCGGTGCCATAATACTCATGAAAGATGTTGTAGCATTCACAATATTTTTATCTCCCATGGGTGATAATAGCAAGTTACTATTACTATTACCGGTTGGAACACTGCCGTTTGATCCCACGGAAGCAGCCAGCAACCAGCTGTTTTTGTTCTTTGCCTTTTTTATCGGCACTATTTCAGCTTCCTCCGCCAGGCTGTTCGGAATATACCTTGATTTTTCAGAAATAGTATCTTTATTTTTACCTGTCACCTGTGCCATCTGTGTTTCTGCCTGCTGAATATCTCCGGGGACACCAACGGGGATCTTGTCAGCTACTCCAATATGTTCCGTCGTATCCCTGCTAACCGGTTTAGCGGGATGGCTATCAAAGGCCAGGATTGTTTCAACCTGCTGAGATGTTGGCGACTTAGGTTGAACCTGGTTTCCGTTTTTTATGTTTGCCTGAACTATGGGCTGTTGTTGGGTTTGTGCCACTGAACCATGGTTTACGTATGCTTGTTGGGCTTTCGGGATTCTCAGTTGCCCATTAGGTTCCAATGTCTGTGCCAGTTGAACCGGGTTCACCGTTTTTCTGTTTGCCTGGATGACCGCCTGTTGATGGGTTTGTGTTACGGAGGTTTGTGTTACGGATTCATGATTCACGATTGTTTGCCGGACGTTCGGGGTTTTCAGTTTCCCGATAGGTTCCGATGTATCTGTCAGGGGCCTGACTGTAAACAGCAAGGCTAAAACCGCAACAGCTGCTCCCCCGGATATCCAGAACCAGAAAGGCAATATCTTTCTTTTCTTAGTATTTAGGCGTTGCTCAATGTTGTCCCAGGTTCCAGGATCAACCGGTACCTGATGACCTTCAAGCTTTTGCCTGATGATATCATTAAAAGCATCCCGCTCGTTATTATTTATATTGTTTTGCATGTTCTTGTCCGATAAATGATTGTACGTTTTTTTGAAGGATCTTTCGTGCCCGCATAAATTGGGAACGTGATGTACTTTCGTTGATACCCAGTATTTCAGCAATCTCAGTATGCGAATAACCCTCGATGGCATACAGGTTGAAAACTGCGCGGTAACCATCCGGTAATCTGGTGATACAAGCCATTAAATCATCAGCTGAAATCTTATCCAGAACCGTTATATCCGTATCCGGGAGGGTATTGCCATATTCTTCAAGCGAGGCACTCTGCTTTAAGGCATCATTTTGCCGGAGGTATTCCAATGCTGTTGTAACGAATATCCGTCTGATCCATCCTGCAAATGATCCGCTTCCCGTGTAGGTATCAATTTTTGTATATACCTTGATAAAGCCATCCTGAAGGATATCACGCGCTGTTTCCCGATCAGTCACATACCGCACGCAGACACTTAACATCACACCGGAGTAACACTCAAAGATCGCCTTTTGAGCCCAGGGTTTTCCTTCTTTGCATCCGGCAATTA
>Ga0302286_10000785_pt1 | contig 24844 bp, 19 predicted proteins | sample III_Fen_E2_3_FD_198765 | JGI IMG/M metagenome (GOLD analysis project Ga0302286, IMG submission 198765) | Peat permafrost microbial communities from Stordalen Mire near Abisko, Sweden - III_Fen_E2_3 | ecosystem: Environmental > Terrestrial > Soil > Wetlands > Permafrost | place: Sweden: Abisko...
AATTGCAGAAATTACCTGTCCAACCAAATATTTCGATGATGCTTCGAGTATCAACATTAAAAACAGTTCGGTATATGGAATTGGAGTGTTGAAAACTTCAATTCAGTTTAGACTTCAAAAATGGGGAATCTTAAAGTTTCAGATGTTTCAAAGATGATAAGAGAAAAAATCATAATGTGCAAATTTCAAAAATATCTAATTGCGATTTTTCCATTTTTGTACCTTATTTTAGGATTTTATTTTAGGCAAATATTTGGGGACTTATCGCTACGTTCTACAGACCCTGAATACATCCATTTTATGAGTGGAATGTGCGTTTCAACCGGGCAATTTTCTCAGGCAAATATTGATCATCCCGGATCTGCGCTTCAGTTACTCTTGGCTGTTACATTTCGTTTAGTATATCTATTCAGACCTGGAACTTACCCATTTTTTGAAGATGCTATGATTAATTCCGATATGTATTTGGCTGTTGGAAATTTAGTTATCAGCTTAATGTTGGCAACCATACTATTCTGGGCAGGTTTCAAAATACTGAGAATTACAAACAATGTTGTTTATGCTCTGATTATACAATCAAGTCCGTTACTCTTTAATATTTGGTACGAGATTTATGGGCGAATTTATCCTGAATTATTGTTTCTTATTCCTATTCTAATTATTCAGGTTCAATTATTAAAAGAAATTTATCAAAAAGATGAAAGCAGTTCGATTACAGACGTACTTATTTATGCCTTTGCCATAGCTTTAGGAATGTCGTTAAAAATGACTTTCCTTCCGTTTGTATTTCTTCCATTATTCACTTTGAAAACATTAAAAAGGAAGATGCAGTTTGTTGCTCTTTCGAGTTTAATATTCTTGTTAATCGCGTTACCTGTTACATTCCAACTCGAACGGTTTTGGAATTGGATGAAAGGAATTTTTATTCATAGTGGAGGTTATCAAAGTGGAGCAAAAAATATCATTGATACCAAAGTCTTTATCGAAAATTTTAAAAATCTGATAACATCAGAAAAAACATTCTTTGTAGTATTTGCTTGTTTGTTAGTCTGTTTTGTTGCTCTTCTCGTTTTCAAATCAAAAGTAAAGACGGATAATCGGAACAAGTTAATTCTAATTAATGCCGGACTTTTAATAGCTATTTTGTTTGTTCTATTCATTGTATGTAAACAATATGCTGAACGCTATTTTATTCCAGCTTTATTGTTTTTCCCATTTTTGATGATTTTGATTCGAGAAAGTGTGTTACATTATTTCAATCAAAAAAAGGTTCGGTTGGCTTTAACTACGCTATTGGGAGTAAGTACATTATTCATTATTTACCGGGAATTGCCTTATGCTCAAATTGTTTCAGAGGGGATTGAAGCTCAAATGCAAGCCCGCAAACAAACTCAGAATTTTATTGCAACGTTGCCCAAAGATGCATATACCATAATTGTCACTCAGGATTATGGTTGTCCTTATCACGAATATTCGATTATGTATAGTTTTTGCGTTGCCGGTGGACGTTGGCCTGGTCATAATGAAAAACTAGATAAAATTTATCCCTATAGGTATTTTTATTTTACTTGGGATAATACAATAAAGTATTGGGGACAAGAGTTTGATCCTAAGGTTATTGCTTGTTCTGGGAAACCAATTTTCCTTTATTTGGAACAAAATAAGGATGAATTGTATGATCGGACTATCAAGAAACTACTTGAAAATCATCCGGAATTTTCAGCCCAAAAAGAAGTGTTATTTGAAAATCATAAAAATGGAGAAAGTGTTCTGCGCTTATCTCTTTCGTTAAATGTTAATCAAGTAGTGATGGAAGATATTCAAAATAAGACTGTTAATGAAAAAAAATAAATTAGCAAAGAAAAATCTCCCGTATTTTGTTCTTATTTTATTTGGCATTCTGCTTTTTGCAATGGGAATTTTGAACCATTACTTCTTCCGGACGGTTGCTTACGATTATGGAAATTACAATTTCGCGTTCTGTGACTACTCCCATTTTAGAATAAGTCCGATGCCGACATATCCTGGGAATTTTTTTCAGGATCATTATTCATTTACGTTGATGTATTTTGTTCCGATTTATTGGTTGCTTAATTGGATTACAGGAACATATACATTGATTCTTATACAATATTCGTTTATTCTAATTTCCGCATGGTACACTTATAAGCTAATCTTACTTAAAACTAACAATATTTGGATGAGTGTTGGTGTTCTAATTTATTATTTCACCCTACTAGGGAGATACACCACTTTTTCATGCGATGTTAACATTGCCGTTGTTTCTGCTTGTTTTATACCAATTTTTCTTTATTATTTCCAGATACGAAAATACCTGCTATCCTTCTGTATTCTTCTACTATCCTTACTTTCCAGAGAAAATATCCCAATCTGGTTTGTTTCTATTTTTGTCGTGTTGATTCTCGACAACAGAAAAGATAAAAAGGTGGTAATATCCAGTTTGTTGGGTATTTTAATTTCGGTAGTATATTTTATTTTACTTTTTAAGGTATTAATTCCATCGAACGAATCAGCCGAAAAACAATATACGCTATTTAATTACTCTGCTTTGGGCGTTGATCCCAGCCAAGCCTTACTATTTATCATTAGTCATCCGATTGAAACTTTTAAGTTATTTTTTGTCAATCACCTCGGCAATCCTGCTTACGATGGAGTCAAAGCTGAATTTTACTGGGTTTATCTTATGTCTGGCGGTTTTGTTTTATTTCTAAGACCAAAATATCTGATTTGGTTTATTCCGCTTGTTGCACAAAAAGTACTGAATGATAGCTATATTCGTTGGGGAATTTCAACCTATTACTCTATTGAAGTGGTCACAATGCTTCCGTTATCAGTATTCCTTGCATTGTCAACCATAAAACAAACAAAAATACAGAACGCTATTATTCTGGTTGTGTGTTTGGCTACTATTACAACTACTATTTATAAATTGGATCGTAATCATTGTATAATTCCATGGACACTTAATCCGCAAAAAGAAAAAATATATGATATTCGATTCTGGAATTCGGATTACAATGTTGTAAAAGCAAATAAGTTATTGTCACTCATTCCTACAGAAGCAAAAGTCAGCGCGTCTGATCATCTTTTCCCGCATCTGGCTCAAAGACAAAATATCTACTTATTCCCGACTGTAAATGATGCCAGATATGTTGTTTTTTCCGTTTTTGATGATTATTTCATGTTGTCGCACTATGCAAATGAATCAAGTCGGAATAAATATTTTACTGATCCACAATGGGAACTGGAAGCCAAAGAATTTCCGATATTTCTATTTAAGAAAAAGGATTTATTATTGGAATTAGATCAGATTCATGAAAGCAAGGTCTGTTCAGATACATTGAAATGTAATTATGAAAATCTTGATGTCGAGAAACGACATGTTTTATTTGACAACAAAGAAAAAGCTGATACTATAAAATATTTAAGTAATGATATAGCATTCACAGGAGAATATAGTCTCAAGCTTTCGCCAGAAAATCCTTACAGTACAGCAATAAAAATTAATGATTTAAAAAAGGTCAGTTATCTGGAAATTAGTGTTTGGTATTATTCCAATCAGAGCCAGTCAAATATAGTGGCATCAAACGGAAGAAATTTTAACTTTTTCAGTAGAGAAGGTGATCTAAGTGATCCGTTGGGATGGAAAAGAATTGTTTTGGGCTTTTGGATATCTAAAAACATAGAGGATACAGGCATTCTCATTTCATTATGGAACAGTGGAGATCAACCTAGCTATTTTGATGATTTGCAAATTGTGAAAAAATATAAAAATTAGCAGATTTTTTAGTCCGTTATTTATTAGACGTATTTGCTATGAAAAAGGTGATAAATCTATGAGTTTACTGCAAGGGGCGATTGTCAAGACTTTCGTTATTTCGAACTCTGTTCGACAAAATAAGGTCTAAGATCGAAGATTTTTACATTGCGGTATTGTCCTAATAGATGTTGTGCAAATGCCTTCACAATAGGTCGGTCAATAATTGTAGTGTCGTTTATGATCATGTATTTAGCTCCTTGGTTTATTCGCTTTCTGAATTGTTCCTCTTTATTGAAATCAGTACCGAAGTCGGTAAATCCGGGGCGGTTCATATAATATAAAGATGCAGTAATCGAAGGGTCTGGAATAGAAATAACGCGGTCGTTTTTTTCGATTTTTAATTGCTCCAATAAAGGTTCAATTTCACAAAGAGCTGAATAATGATTCACAAATCCATCGTTCATCCAGCCTTGATATCGATTAGATAATTGCTTTTGACAGGTGTGGATATTGTATATGAAAATAAGCGATAATCCAACAAGCAGAATCGGATGGTTAATCCATCGGGTGTCATTAAAAACACTGAAAATTGACAGCCAAACAAAAGGAATAACCAAAAGCATGATGATTAGGTAATAATCGTGTGCATTCAACACCTGGAACCAAAGTAATAATACACTCAAAGCACCCATTGGGAGTAGTATGAGCATCCAATTTAATATTCTTGAATTCTTCCGGAATCTTGTAAGCATGAAAAGCCAAAGCAAAACAGTAAGATACTGAAGGTATGGATTCATATATTCCTTGAAAAATATATCAGATACAGCTGCTTTAATCCCAATCCATTCGTTCGCGGTCAATCGCCATATAGGCCAAATACCGTGAAACGAAAATTCGCCCTGATTCAAAAAATTATAATATTCGACATACCTGTACCAAGCGAACGATATGGTGACGATGGCAATAAAAGGGAGTACTTGTTTTATTTGATAATTGAAAATCCGTTTTTCTTTCGGGATAAGTGTCCATTCGTAGAACAGCCATAGAACAAAAGCAATTAAGCTGAATGCGCTGGTTATTTTTATCATTACAGCAATAGCAAAGAAGAAGGCAGCAATCCAAAGCTGGTGGTTTTTTCGAGTCAGGTGATGTCGAAGGACAAAATACCATCCAGTAAACATCATTGCCAGAGAAGGGCCGTCAGGTAAAAAGTTGATGCCATAAAAAACCAACATTGGAGAGGTAAACAGTATTAATGCAACAAAACCAGCCATCAATTGATTCTTAAGGAAATGCTTGCTGAGTTCGAAAAGTGAGAACAGTCCAATAAAAATAATAATTAGCTGCACCAATCTAAAGATCCATTCGTGTACCCCGAATATTTTCCATAATTTGGCTACCGAATAGTAAATAATCGGAAATTCTCCGGCCGATTTGCCCGAAGTTCCATCGCCACAGAACTGATTGTGAAGTTGCGGCTGAAATAATGAATTGTTGTGATCAAAATAATTTAGTGCAATTGATAGGCTATTTGTCTGCCGCCAGATATGAATAGATTGAGGTCTGACAAAAAATGTATTGTTAAGATCATAGGCCCAGCACATAATGATGAATACAGTGCAAAAAACGAATCGTCCCCAATTGGTTCTGTCTGTAATAATCAGCTTTAGTTTATCCATTTTTCCAGTGAGTTTAGATCTTTTTAATAGTTTTTCTTATATATCAGAAACCGTTTATCGCTAATTTTAGCTTTTCAAGCAATAACTTCTTTTTCTCTTTATTCCACACATATAAATTTATAATCGCTCCTTCAGGCAAATTAGTGTTCATTTTTAACGGAAGTGAAATCTCCTGCCATTTGTCTGTTGTAATGTGATTCGTTGCCAAGTCAATTTTATTGTAACTTAATGGTTTATGATTGATGTCAATAGATAAGATGAGTAATACCTCGTTTGCTTTAATTGATTCCATCAAAGAAAACCTGAGAGTACCTATAATTTCTAAATAATCCTGAGCTTTAATTTCTGAAACAGGAACCTCAATTGCCGGACTAAATTCCACCGCTTCGTTCATTTTAAACATTTTCTTTCCTCCAATTTCTTCTAGTTTGTCAGAAGTTAATTCTGAAAAGAGCAATTCTCGGGTTAATTCTTGTTGCTTTTCCTGCACTGTTTTTTTATCAACTTTTCTGAAAATATAAATGCCGTAGTCGTAATTTCCCAGCACTTTAAATGGCTCAGCCGGAAGTATGGTTTTGAGAAGTTGCAGATGTTGATCATTTTGCAGATTTTCAAGCTGAACTCCTCCTTCATTTGGACCAAAATGAGCATCCCAAACCAACAGATCGTCATTATTAAGGCTAACAGAAGGCTCATTTTTATTTGCAATTCCCCAGTTTGATAAGGATTGATTAAACGGATCTAAATCAAGAAAATGAATCAGATAAGGATCAAAGTAGTAAATTTTTGCCTGAGTTGGCAGTGTTTTTATGTAGGTCGATGCTTTTAGAACCAGCTCTTGAGTAGGCTCCAGGCGCACTGGAACATGGTGTTTGGTGAATGCTGCAATAAGTTGAATAGTAATCACAATTCCAATTAGCATCATCCGGAACGTGGCGTTTTTTATTTTTATCAGGATGGCATTCAATCCGGTTAAAGCGATTATTGCAGCAAGAGGTACCACTCCTGCAATCACCCGGATCAGTCCGAGTGAACCACCGGTACCTTTCCACCAAACATAGGAATGTGCTGCGAAATATGAGGCGAAGCAGCCAACAATCAGGAAATACATCAGGAATGATTTTCTACAGAACTTCCCTGATTTCAGGATGCGTAAAGACCATACAACCAATCCAATTATTAGAAAAATCAGGAATGCTTCACCAAAAATATCTGGACTATTCCGTACAAAATGTAACAGGCAACCGCTGCCATATAAACTTTGTCCCATTGAATAGGGCATTTGATGATAAATCCACAGCCAATCATGAAAATGAGGATATCCGATAAGTGTATAGAATAGCGATCCTGATAGTAATAGCGGAACTATCCAATATTTTCGTTCCATCAAAAATGCAATTGCAAACAAAGGGAAAAACACGATTCCCTCAGTTCTGACAAATGGAATAAATGAAAGGACTATGGCCGCCCAGATATATTTTTTGCCAAAAAATAGCCATAACCCTGATACCAATACCAGACTGAATAGTATCTCGGTCATGCAGCTTTGCATGAGCAAAAAGTACATCGGTGAAAAGGCGATAAAGATTACAGGAATAAGGCTGTAATTCTCGTCAGTAAAGCGTATCGTTTTAAGTGTTATCCATATTGTTACCAAACCAACAACTAGATTGAACAGTCTGGCAAATTGAATTCCAGCAAGTGAAAATGGAAATACTAATGCTGTATATAAGGGTTTGCCCCATTGATCAAGAAACAATCCTGGGTAATCGAAAGCATAGCGTGCGATTCTGAAATGATTGATATTGTCGGCACCTCCGTAGATTCCCTCACTGCTGAAAATAAGAATTACCTGAAGAATAAAGATTCCGGCAAGGATTGCGAATAATATTTTATTCTCTTTAGCTTTCATGTAAAAAGCTTATTTATGACAGAATAAATTGTATTTCAAGATACACCACAGAGCCCTAAATCCATCTTTCCAGTTAATCTTTTTTCCTTCAGCGTAAGTTCTTCCATAGTATGAAATTCCGATTTCATAAATTCGTACACCAGGAACTCTTGCAACCTTTGCCGTAACTTCAGGTTCAAAACCAAAACGCTTCTCTTTTAGTTTGATTTGTTTTATGATATCAGAACGGAACAGCTTGTAACAGGTTTCCATGTCTGTCAGGTTCAGGTTGGTGAACATGTTGGAAAAGAAGGTCAACATCTGGTTTCCAATGGAGTGCCAAAAGAATAGAATTCGGTGTGGATTTCCACCGGAGAACCTGGATCCAAAAACGACATCGGCAAAACCTTCTAATATCGGTTTAAGTAAGTCGTTGTATTCACGCGGATCATATTCTAAATCAGCATCCTGTACAATAATATAGTTTCCGGTTGCTTCAGCAATGCCGCGATGAATAGCTGCCCCTTTACCCATATTTACAGATTGATGAAAAAGTTGTATGTTTTCGAAAGACCAGTCAAGTTTAAATTGTTCAACTACCGCAACTGTATTGTCTTTGGAACAATCGTTTACCACAATGATTTCCTTTTTTAAGTTGCCATTGAGTTGAACTTCAGTAACTTTATTCAGAATGTTGGCAATTGTTTTTTCTTCGTTATAGGCTGGGATTATGATCGATAGTATATTTTGATTCATTCAGTTATTTTAATTGATAGAGTATTATAAACTGAAACAATTACCATTTATTGTCAAATTTGGAATTGTTTTATACGGCCTAATAGTAAACCCTAAAAGTAATTGTTTTTTATGATATGACATAAGCTTTTTATTCCTCAGCGAATTTCCAATCTATTCAGATGAAAGAAAAATGTCGAATGTTTCGATGGAAGATTTTCCATATGTTTCTACGTTCGTCCCATTCCATCGTAATTCGAATAAAGGAATGTCTCGGATGTGGTTAAACTGGCCAAAGCACTATTGTCGGGATAAATTTTTTCATTATGGGCTCGGTTGATGGTTTTGAGTCGAAAAGGGACGGACGCGAAACAAGATCCTTATTTTTGCGGTTCTGCATAAAGTCCGAACTCTGCGATAGTCGGGTTAAGGCGCGATTCGAGGATGGTAAGTCTTACTTTCGAAACTTCAGTTGGTTCAAATTTCAGCAAGCGTTTGTATCCGACAGTTGTTCCTTCGGTAAGTTTTTGCCACGCGGTACCATTCCAGTATTCCAATATGAATTTTTCAATCCGTTGTCCAACCGTAATGTTTTCCTGAAGTGACAACACATTCACCTTGGCTGGCTGCTTTAGCTGTAATTCGATAACTGCATTCGGGGTATCATTGGTAGTTGTCCATGAACTGGAATAATTGCCATCGAACATCAATTGGGGTGAAGTTCCGTTTTGGGCAATTACTTTTGCTCCTTTCAGGTAGTTCACAGCAAATGTATGGTCGATTAATGACTTCCATTCTTTCATATTGCGGATGTCATTTTCCTGAATCATTCCTCTGCGGTCGGGTGGAATATTCAATAATAAAACGCTATTTCGGCCAACCGAACTGTAATAAATGTCGAGCAGTTTTTGCGGCGATTTAACCTGATTGTCTTCTTTACTATGGTAAAACCATCCCGGACGAATCGACACGTCGGTTTCGGCAGGATACCAAATTAACGATTGAGCAGTTTTAATTTTTTCGCGACTTCCCAAATCCGATTTAACCATATCGCCCAGGGGAGCCTGTTCTGCTGTTTTTTGAGATTCGGCGGCCACATTGTCGGCATTCCGGAAACTTTGAGGAACAACGCTCCATTCCGATTCACGACCATAACCACTTTCGGTTCCTACCCAGCGAACATCAGGTCCGGAGATGGCTATAACAGCTTCGGGTTGCAGCTTGCGGATAACCTTATAGTAGGTTTCCCAATCGTATTCCTGACGTTTTCCATTCGGTCCTTCACCACAGGCGCCATCGAACCAAACTTCATCGACTTTGCCGTAGTTGGTCAATAACTCGGTTAACTGATCGACAAAATATTGATTGTATTTGGGCGAATCTCCGTAGCTTTTGTTGTTTCGATCCCAAGGCGAAAGATAAATGCCAAAGCCAATCTTGTATTTTTTGCAGGCTAATGAAAGTTCCTTGACCACATCGCCTTTACCATCTTTCCACGGACTATTTTTGACCGAATGTTCGGTGTATTTACTTGGCCATAAACAAAAACCATCATGGTGTTTAGCGGTAATAATAACTTGTTTGATTCCCGATTCTTTGGCAACCCGCACCCATTGATCGACATCTAAATTGGTTGGATTAAACAATTTTTCAGATTCTGTTCCTTCGCCCCATTCCCGATCTGTAAATGTGTTGACACCAAAATGAAAGAAGGCTGTGATTTCGAGCTGCTGCCAGCGAAATTGCGATTTTGAGGGAGTAACATTGGCAGCAATCCGGATTATTTCGGCTGGTTGCGCTTGTTCGGGAATCGTTACCTTGTTGTTTCCTATATTGGAGACTTGAGCTTCAGCCGATATTGCTACCAACCCAATTGAAGCGGTAAGTAGGATGGACGAAAAAAAATTGTTCATGATGTTGAGTGTTTGTTTATTCAGGGACGAAGATAATTGGTTTTAGCTTAATTAAACACTTCTTTTATAATAGGATGCTGTCCATTTATGAGGGAATTTCAATTGGATTTATTATCACTCCTTTGTGGAGAGATTCCGAATACCAATTATTTTCTGTTTCCTAAATTGGATCAATTATGAATCCAGTAGTGATCTGTTTTTTAGGTTTACGCTCAAAAAAAAGCGCTTAAACCGATTGGATTTAAGCGCTTAAATTAACTGATTTTGGTGCCCAGAACAAGACTCGAACTTGCACAACCTTGCGGTCACTAGTCCCTGAAACTAGCGTGTCTACCAATTTCACCATCTGGGCATTCGCTTTTCGTTTAAAGCGGAGCAAATATAGAAATTTTTACTCTCGAACAAATGATTTGGAACGATAAAAATTATAAAAAAGGTGTTTGATCTTATTGCTTTCAGTGTAGTATTTAGTTTCTAGTGTGTTGCATCGTATTAATTACTTTTTCACAGGTGAAAATCATAATGTAATGCACTCGCTTGTAAATTAGAATTGTATGCTTTATTTAATAAAAGTGTTTGAGATACAATTATTTTTTTGTTGTTTAGATGTATGAATCAGAATTAACTAATTTAAATCAATAATTCTATAATTATGAGGAAGTTATTCTTTTTGTTGATGATCTTTTTGGCGACATATTCATTAAGAGCACAGGTTAATGTGTTGGAAATTGATGTTGCAGGAGGCAAAGCACAAATCAATAAAAACATTTACGGCCAGTTTGCCGAACATCTTGGACGATGTATTTACGACGGAATCTGGGTGGGGTCAAACTCTACGATTCCTAATGTGAACGGTTATCGAAAGGACTTACTGGAAGCTCTTCAGGCTCTGAAAATACCGGTGCTTCGTTGGCCTGGGGGTTGTTTCGCTGATACTTACCATTGGAAAAATGGAATCGGGCCGGTGAATGAACGTCCAAAAATCAAAAATGTATTTTGGGGAGGGACTGTTGAAGATAATAGTTTTGGAACCAACGAGTTTTTAAATCTTTGCGAATTGATGGGATGCGATCCTTATATTTCAGCTAATGTGGGTTCGGGTTCCGTTAACGAAATGGTTGACTGGATTGAATATATGACTTCGGATGATGATGTTCCAATGGCTAATCTTCGTCGCAAAAATGGACGAGAAAAACCTTGGAATGTGAAGTTCCTTGGGATTGGCAATGAAAGTTGGGGGTGTGGTGGTAATATGACCCCTGAGTTTTATGCAGATTTGATGAAACAATTTTCGAACTATGCAGCAATGTACGGCAAGGATAAATTCGATAGGATTGGTTGTGGTGCAAATTCCGGTGATTACAACTGGACAAAAGTATTAATGGAGAGGGGTAAGAAAAATATGGATGGTTTATCTCTTCATTATTATACAATTGCTGGCGAAGGTTGGAGTAAAAAGTCTGCGGCTACGGGTTTTGATGAAACTCTTTATTTTCGGGGTTTGAAAAAAGCTTTATTCATGGATGAATTAGTGAGTATGCATTCTGCCATCATGGATCAGTACGATAAAGATAAACGGGTTGCATTGTTGGTTGATGAGTGGGGGATTTGGACAGATGTAGAACCGGGTACAATTCCGGGACATCTCTTTCAGCAAAACTCTATGCGTGATGCGTTGATTGCCTCAAGCACTCTTGATATTTTGAATAAACACTGTGACCGTGTTAAAATGGCCAATATTGCTCAGATTGTAAATGTTCTTCAGTCGATGATTTTGACCAAAGGGAATCAGATGGTTTTGACTCCAACATACCATGTTTTTAAAATGTATAATGTTCATCAGGGTGCAACTTTATTACCATCAAGCCTGATTTGTGAAAAATATAGCTATGATAATGATCAGATTCCGGCAATCAGTAGTTCTTCTTCTGTGGATAAGAATGGTAAGATTCATGTAAGTATTAGTAATTTAAATCCTTCAAAAGAGATTAAGCTGGATGTCTTCTTAAAAGGGAAAGGTTTTACCAAAGTCAATTCTGCATCAGTATTAACAGCAACAGCATTTAATACTTGTAACACTTTTGATAATCCGAATGCTGTTTTACCAATAGCTTTTAAGAATTTCAAGAAGTTATCTGATTCAAGACTCGAAATAAGCGTTCCCTCTAAATCGCTTGTGGTTTTAGAATTGGAGTAAATCGTTTGTTGTTCCAATGGGAAATGGCCAGATTGTTAATCAATCCGGCCATTTTTTATTTTATGGAGATGATATTGGTACGATCTCACCAAAAGACGTATTTTTGAACTTTTCAATATCAATTTTATGAGTTCAGAAAAAATGATTATTGGGTTTCTCGGTGCTGGCGGAATTGCTCGTTCTCATGCCTACGCGCTTAATTCGTTGAAATATTATTATTCCAGTGTACCGGAAATAGTTTTTGAAGCTGTCTGTTCGGCTCGAAAAACCAGTAGCGATGATTTTGCAAAAAAATATCAGTTTAACTATTCGCTGTCCCTCGACGATTTTGTGAATCATCCGAATATCAATACGGTCTTTATTTTGGGTCCTAACAAGGTCCATTTTGAGCACTTGAATCTGGCACTTTCTATGCCCTCAGTTGAACGTATTTATCTGGAGAAACCAGTTTGTTCGAATTTAGAGGAAGAGCGAGAAATGATTTTGCTGGCCCGAAAATCAAACAAGATTATTCAGGTTGGTTTTCAATATCTACAGACAGCATCAGTTCGAGAAGCCTTAGCCTTTTGGCATTCAGGGAAACTGGGAAAGCCAATTCATTTTGATTTGAAATATTACCATGGCGATTATTTAAAACAGTCATACCGTGAAGCGCGGGTGACTCGTTTGACTCCAGCTCCTGATGGTGGAGCAATGGCTGACTTAGGGTCTCATGGCATAAGTTTGCTGATGGCTTTTCTGGGTGAAGATCTTCAGATTTCAAGTGCAATTCAGGCTGGTACATTTGCTGATGTTCCGGCTGATTCAGATCTGTTTAGTATGGTATCACTCTATCATCCGGAGACTCGGGCGGCAGGGACAATGTCGGCAAGCCGCATTAGTTCCGGAACCGGAGATTTGGTTTCTCTTGAAATATATGCAGAAAAAGGGATGCTACGGTATTCATCGCATTCTGTGGATTATTTTGAATATTATTTGGAAGAAACTGGACAATGGACTCGTCAGGTTGTGGGTAGTAATTATGCCCCAATTACAAGCTTCCCTTCAGGACATGTTCCTCCAGGCTGGCTTAGGTCAATGGTACATGCTCATTATTTGTTTCTGAATGGAACAGATTCAAAAGCCTTTATGCCGGATTTAAAACATGGATTGGCGGTTCAGCGTTTGGTTCGCGAAACGGCTGATCACCTGCGTAATTATCGTAAAATAATAGCACAATAATGGAGAGACATAGCGGAGTTCTATTGCATATTAGTTCGCTTCCCGGAGATGAAGGTATTGGTAGTTTGGGAAAAGATGCATTTCGTTTTGTTGATTTTTTGGTTCGTACCGGGCAAAAAATCTGGCAGATTCTACCACTAGGTCCTGTGGGGTATGGAAACTCACCTTATCAATGCTATTCGGCATTTGCCGGGAATCCGATGTTCATTGATGTTCATGAGTTGGTTAATGATCGGCTGATAAAAAAAGAATCATTTGCTTCACAGTCCTTTGCATCTAAAAATATTGATTTTGAAAGAGTCGAAGCTTGGAAAATGAGCCTTTTTCGCGAAGCTTTTGATCGTTTTCGAACGAATTTTCAGTACTATCAGGATGAATATGATGTGTTTATGAACCACAATTCGTGGTGGCTTAACGATTATGCTTTGTTTAGATCATTGAAATCAAAAAATGAAGGATCTGTTTGGAATACCTGGGGAAGAAAACTGGTATCGCGCGATCAGCAAGAGCTTCTTCAGGCATCTCGTGAATTAAATGATGAAATTACCTTTCATTGTTTTTTGCAATTTGTTTTTTTTAAGCAGTGGTATAAATTAAAGGTCTATGCCAATTCCCGGGGAGTGAAGATTGTTGGAGATATTCCGTTATATATTTCTTACGATAGTGTTGATGTTTGGGCCAATCAGGATATTTTTCTACTCGATGAAGAAGCCAAGCCAACGTTGGTTGGAGGGGTTCCTCCGGATTATTTTAGTGAAACCGGACAACTGTGGGGAAATCCGGTATTTAATTGGAACAGGCTTGAAGAAAGGGGATTTGACTGGTGGCTGGCGCGTATTCATTTCAATCTGCAGCTGTTTGATCAGGTGCGAATTGATCATTTTAGAGGGCTGGAATCTTTTTGGGCTGTATCTGCCGGAGAAGAAACTGCGATAGTGGGAGAGTGGCTTCCGGCCAAAGGATACGAATTGTTTAAACGGTTACGTGATCAGTTGGGTAACATGAATATCATTGCAGAGGATTTGGGCGTAATTACTTCGGAGGTTGAAAAACTTAGGGATGACTTTGGATTACCGGGAATGAAGATTTTGCAATTTGCATTTAGTGCAGAAGCAACCAATGCTAATTTGCCGCATAATTATACTGAAAATTTCATTGTTTATACCGGAACTCATGACAACGATACGTCTTTGGGATGGTTGGATAAGGCAGGTAAAAAGGAACGAAAAATGGTACACCATTACATTTCAGGGAAAGGAAAACAGTTTGTTCGGAATTTTATTGAGATGGCATGGTCTTCAACTGCTTGTACTGCTATTGTTCCTATGCAAGATGTTTTAGGTTTGGACTCCAATTCCAGAATGAATACACCTGGAGTTGCAACCGGGAATTGGGGCTGGCGCTTCTTGTGGAGTCAAATTCGGCCAAATCATGAAATTTTCCTGAAGAAAATAACTGTGAAATACAACCGATAATCAGCTGTGTTTAATAAACTTCGATACTGCTTCCAAAAATAGTTGAGGCTGTTCTGCATGAAGCCAATGTCCTGCATTAGGAATTTCTTCGATTTGGCAGTCGGGGTATATCTTTCGGATAGAAGCGAAATCATCCGGAAGAATGTAGCTTGAGTTTGCACCTTTTATAAATAAAACAGGATACTGAAATATAGGAAGACGATCATCGAACCATTTGGCGTTTACTCCACTGATGATTTCATCTAAATTTTGGTATAGAATCGGCACATTGAGTCGCCATTCAAAATGCTGACTTTCTTTTTTTCGTTGGACATTTTTTAAAAGGAACAGAACAACCTGTAGATCTCCAATACGTTCATTTAGATGCGTTTCAATTTGTTTGCGCGAATCAATCTGTGACATGTCGAGATCGAGCATCGCTTTCAATATGTTGTTGTGTTGGTAATCCCGAGCCTGATTGGGAAGTAAAAAGTAATCTTTTGGGGCAATATCTACAATAATCAATTTTTCAACCTTTTCAGGATAGTCGGCAGCAAAACACATTGCTGTTTTTCCACCCATGCTGTGTCCCATTATTATTGCCTTTTTGATCTGATGCTCATCAAAGAATTCAGCCAGATCGTTCTTCATGGCATGGTAGGTGTGTTCATCTGCATTTGGAGAATGACCATGATTCCTTTGATCAATCAGGTATACCTGATGATCTGCAGCAAGCTTTTTGGCTATAGTTAGCCAATTGTCTGATGATCCGTAGAGACCATGTATGATTACAATTGGAGAACCAGAACCTTCAGTTCTGAAAAACAATTTCATTGTATTTATTTCAAACAGGAAAGGTAGTCTTGTATTGTATTCCTCAGTCCCATGTAAAGTGCATCTGCAATTAGAGCGTGTCCAATTGAGACTTCGTCAAGATATGGAACATGATCATGGAAAAAACGCAGATTTTTTAAGCTTAAATCGTGACCGGCATTAACACCAAGTCCCAGTTGATGAGCGAAAATAGATGCTTCCCGGTACGGTGAAACTGACGCGATAGGGTCGATGGGGTACATTTGGGCAAAAGGCTCTGTATATAATTCAACTCGATTCGCCCCGGCTTCCTTTGCTCCTTCAATAGCAGAAGCTTCCGGGTCAACAAAGATTGACGTGCGTATTCCTTCAGCATTAAAACGGGAAACTACTTCCTTCAGAAATTGAAGATTTGCCTGAGTATCCCAGCCATGATCGGATGTAACTTGTGTAATTACATCAGGAACCAGAGTTACCTGATGCGCTTTAACTGCAATCACCAATTGAATAAAATCTTCGTCAGGATATCCTTCTATGTTAAATTCGGTGGTAATATGAGGTTTAATATCATAAACATCCTGGCGGCGAATGTGTCTTTCATCGGGTCTTGGGTGTACTGTAATTCCTTGAGCTCCAAAGTTTTGACAGTTTATTGCTGTTTCAAGAACATTCGGCGTATTTCCTCCCCGTGAATTTCGTAATGTTGCTATTTTATTTATATTTACACTTAGTCTGGTCATGATCTGATTTTTATGGGCGCAAGTTACTATTTTTAGATTTGATTCAGTATAATTGAAAACTTAAAAAATGATAGCTCAGGATCTTCTTTCTAAAGTTATTCCTCCTTTACGGCTGACTGATAATGGTCAGAAGGCATTAGATTGGATGGAGATTTTTCGGATTTCTCATCTTCCGGTTGTTTATGGAAAACGATTGATTGGATTGATATCGGAAGATATTATTTATGATTTGAACATTATTAACAAGCCCGTTGGAGTTTATTCTGATCATTTGCTTTCTCCTCATATATATACGCATCAGCATATTTTTGAAATCATCTCAGTTATTTCAACTTTAAAATTGAGCGCAGTTCCTGTGCTTAATGCTGAACATGAATATTGCGGTGTAATTACACTTTCTGACTTATCTAAGGCATTTGTCGATTTGATTGCGGTTCATGATCCTGGAGGAATTATTGTATTGGAAATAAATGCAATTGATTATTCGCTTTCGCAGATTGCCCAAATTGTAGAAGGTAATGATGCAAAGATTCTTAGTTTTTATGTCAGTCAGGAAACTGATTCGAATCAAATGAATGTGACTCTTAAAGTTAATGTGGTAGATTTGTCCGCAATTATTCAGACATTTGTTCGCTATGATTACAATATAAAATCGGTTTATCAGGATCATTCAATCATTCGGGATTTATATGATGACCGGTTTGATCAGTTTATGAGATATTTGAATATGTAATGTTGTTTTATAGCTTTTCTACATGAAAATAGCACTTTATGGACTTTCAATTAATCTGGATTTTATTGATGAATTATCCAGATTGTTTATCCTGATTAACGAAAGAGAGATTGAATGTTTTGTTTATAAACCGTTTCTAAAATATCTTCGGGAAGATTGTGGTATCGAGAATGTCTTTACAGGGTCTTTTGAGAATGAAAATGATTTGCCGGGTGATATCTCTTTGTTGGTGAGTATTGGTGGTGATGGAACTTTCCTAAAATCATTTATGATAGCACAGAATCGGTCTATCCCATTGATGGGTATTAATTCAGGAAGATTAGGTTTTTTGTCTGACGTGTCCAGAGATGAAATTGATAGAGCCATAACTGATATTTTAGAGGGGAATTATCTGGTTGATGAACGTACGGTCTTAGAACTTGAATTTGAAAGAGACGGCCTTACCGAGATCTTATATGCACTTAATGAGATTACCGTTACTAAGTTAGATTCATCTTCGATGATCAATATTCATACCTATGTGAATAATGAATATTTAAATACCTATTGGGCTGATGGATTAATTGTTGCCACACCAACAGGGTCTACAGCATATTCACTTAGTGTTGGAGGCCCAATTCTCACGCCTGATTCAGCAAATTTTGTAATTAGTCCAATTGCGCCACACAACTTAACGGTAAGACCACTTGTCGTTCCGGATAACCATTCGATTATGCTTCACGTTGAGGGACGTGGACTACAGTTTCTTACTTCTGTTGATTCATGTTCTCATGCAATGTGCTTTTCTGTTTCGTTAAAAATAAAAAAAGCTCCCTTTAAGGTTAAGACTATCAGACTAAAGGATCATAGTTTTTTCACGACACTCCGAAATAAGTTGATGTGGGGAGCTGATAAACGAAATTAACGAAGCCATTAGCTTAACAATTTTTAACCTCTATTGGGGTTTTATAAGATGCATCAGTCATGATTATATCAGAATTGTATTACTTTTGTAGCTCTAGGTGTTTGTTATGTTTAAAGTGTAAATAATAGATTGTTAGTATTTTATGGCTTTTAAACCCCTTCGGAAAGAATTTCAATGAAACGATTTTTAGCGTTTTTTTTTATGGCTTTTTGGGTTGTTGAAGCACTTGGCCAACAGAGTGTTGATGTTGGTTTTTTAGGTGGTGCTGGTACTTATTTCGGTGATATGTCTAAAGTTGATTTTCAGAAGTCTGTTAATACTGCTTTGGGTACATTTATTCGGTTTAACTTCAATCCAAGATATACCTTGAGACTAAATCTGATGAATGGAAAAATTGGCGCAGATGGAGATGTTGGGAATATCACATATAAGTTTGGCAAAAATGTGATCGATGTTTCAATTCTTTTTGAATTTAATTATTTGAAATACATTATTGGTGATAAGGAAACTCGTTGGTCAACTTATCTCTTGGGAGGTGTTGGGATGCAGACATATGATTATACGATGGATGCAGTGAAATTAGCGCAAATCGTTGATCCTAAATATCTTGATATTCTTAAGAATAATGATCCTTCAGGCCGTGTAATAACACCTACAATTCCTTTTGGTGTGGGGGTTAAATACAGCTTGAATAAACGCTGGGAAATTGGGTTCGAAGGTAGTTTGCGGAAATCATTTTCTGATAAACTTGATGATCTTGACGATCCACTAAGTTATGTTGATAATAATGGAGTACTGATAAAATATGCCGATCAAATGCATAATAATGACTGGACCGCATATTTTTGTGTCAGTCTTGTTTATAAATTGGTGTCAGGGAATCAAAATTGGGAAGTTAAAACTAAAAGAAAACATATCCTCGATTGGGGAATCATTAATAGAAACAGGAAGTGATAAGTCATATCTGTTTTTGATGAAGAGCTGGAGAATGTTTGATTAAAAAAATGAGAATGCATTTTAAAGATAGACTCATAAAAAATAAAATACCTCAGCATGTTGCTATCATAATGGATGGGAATGGTCGTTGGGCTGCTCAATTTGGAAACGAACGGACTTTTGGACATGAACACGCAATCGATGCGGTTCGGTCTGTTGTCGAAGGAGCTGGCGAAATTGGAATTCGCTTTTTAACTCTTTATACTTTCTCTACTGAGAATTGGAGTCGTCCTAAAGAAGAGGTAGATGCTTTAATGGGATTGTTTGTTCATGCGATCTCAGAAGAAACCGACGAATTATTAAAAAACAATGTTCGTCTTAAAGTGATCGGTAATAGTAATATTCTTCCTCCAAATGTTCAGGAAAAATTGACTTGGTCGATTGATAAACTAGCTTCATGTACAGGATTAACCCTTGTCTTAGCACTTAGTTATAGTTCGAAATGGGAAATTGTGGAAGCTGTTAAGCATATAGCCGTACAGGTAAAGCAAGGCGGGATCGAAGTTGATAAGATCGATTGTGATTTAGTATCCAATTGTTTAAATACTGTTGGAATTCCTGATCCTGAATTGCTTATTCGTACAAGTGGCGAATATCGGATTAGTAATTTTCTACTGTGGCAAATTGCCTACAGTGAATTATATTTTACGCCTAAATTGTGGCCTGATTTTAGGAAAGAAGATTTGTTTGAGGCTATATTTGATTTTCAGAACAGAGAACGACGGTTTGGAAAAACGAGTCAACAAATTAGTTAGCTAATTCAATAACAAAATAGAATGCGAAAAATAAAATTGTTTGTTATTCTGCTGTTAACCAGCTTTAAAGTATTTTCACAGGTTGCCGAAAGTGACAGTACAAACTTTTCTATTTACTATTCAAGTCCCAAAGAATATGTTATTAAGGGGTTGGATGTTCAGGGAATACGTTATCTTGACACTCAGGTACTGTTGCAGATTTCGGGTCTGGCTGTCGGAGATCGAATCCTTGTCCCTGGAGAAGCAATTTCCAATTCAATAAAAAAGCTGTGGAATCATGGCCTTTTTTCTGATGTGAAAATAGATTTTGCTAAAATTGTAGGTGATGATATTTGGCTAAATGTTATTTTGCAGGAACGTCCACGATTAGCTGAAGTTAATTTTTCGGGAATGTCAAAGTCTGAGAAAGATGATGTTACGAAAAAGGTTTTGCTTCTGAAAGGTAGTCAGGTTACCGACAATCAGGTTAATACGGCAAAAAAAATGATTAAAAAATTATTTCTCGATAAAGGATTCTTAAACACAGATGTGAATATTATTCAACGAGATGATACAACGCAAACAAACAGTGTAATACTGGACATAAATGTAGATAAAAAGGAAAAGGTTAAAATTAGTGAAATTGTCTATCACGGTAATGAGAATATAAAATCCGGCATTCTTGATCATTCAATGAAGAAAACAAAGGCTAAAAAAATTAAAAACTTTTTTAGTTCTAAGAAATTTCTGGCAGAAAAATATGCAGATGATAAAATTAATCTGATCAAAAAGTATAATGAAAAGGGCTACCGGGATGCAACGATTGTCAAAGATTCTATAACGAAGTTTCATAATAACCGAGTCAGATTGGATGTTTGGCTTGAAGAAGGGAATAAATACTATTTTGGAAATATTAAGTGGGTTGGTAATACTGTTTATCCAAGTGAGTATTTGAATGCTGTTTTAGGAATCAAAAAAGGTGATATTTTTGATCAAAAATTTCTTGAAAAACGAACCAAGGATGATGAAGATGCTGTGAGTAGTGTATATCTTGATCATGGTTATTTATTCTTTAATCTTTCTCCTGTGGAAACTCATATTGATAGTGATTCTATTGATTTTGAAATGAGGATATCTGAAGGGAGACAAGCAACTATTGATAAAATTATTATTACCGGAAATACAAAAACAAATGAGCATGTTGCTCGTCGTGAAATCAGAACTTTACCAGGAGATTTGTTCAGTAAAGCTGATATTATTCGAACCGTTAGGGAGCTGTCTCAGCTCGGGCATTTCGATCCTGAGGCTATTACCCCGGATGTTAGGCCTCATCCGGAAAATGGGACTGTTGATATCAATTATCAGTTGACTGAAAAAGCGAATGATCAGATTGAATTATCAGGAGGTTGGGGAGCCAATATGTTTGTTGGAACATTAGGACTGAAATTCTCAAATTTTTCGGTTCGTAATATCTTTAACAAAGAAGCTTGGAGGCCTTTACCAACAGGCGACGGTCAAACTTTAAGCTTAAGAGCTCAAACAAGTGGAAAGTTCTATAAATCATATAGTATTACGTTTACAGAACCTTGGTTCGGAGGCAAAAAACCAAATTCATTTACCTTCTCATTTTCGCATCAAAAAGTAAATTATTCTGCGAATAGCTCTTACAACAGAGGATATGGAAATCAATATAGTAGTAGCTATCTTTCTCAATATTATGGTGGTTATGAGCAATATCCATCATATAGCAATAAAGAAAGTGCAACTGATCAGATTCAGATTACTACTTCGGCAGCTATAGGATATGGTTATCGTTTGACTTGGCCTGATGATTTTTTTACTTTGTACCATGAAGTCTCTTATCAGCGTTACAATTTAAAGAATATGGCTAGTCAATATTATTTCCTTAGTGATGGGAAAAGTAATGGTAGTGGTAGTTTTAATAACTTTAGCTTAAAAACAGCATTTGGACGTAATTCGATGGATAACCCACTGTATACACGTAGTGGATCAAACGTTTCTCTTTCGCTGCAACTAACGCCTCCATATTCACTCATAAATGGTATTGATTATAGTAATCCGGCGATATCGAGTGGAGACCGATATAAATGGATTGAGTATCACAAATGGTTATTTAAAGGAGATTGGTATTCGCCAATTACTAAAAATAAGAATATGGTTTTACATACTAAATTCGAATATGGGTTCTTGGGATATTACGATAAAAATCGTAAGTCACCATTCGAAGGTTTCCGTGTCGGGGGTTCTGGTATGTCTGGCTATAACCTTTATGGAAGTGATATCGTTTCCTTACGTGGATACAAAGATTATAGTCTTAGTAATTATTATGGGTCTAATTTATACAACAAACTATCAATGGAGCTTAGGTATCCTGTAATTCTGAAACCATCATCAACTATTTATGTTCTTGGATTTCTCGAAGCGGGTAATGCCTGGGATCAATTTAAAGATTATAACCCTTTTAAACTTCATCGTTCTGCTGGTGCTGGTGTTCGAATCTTTTTACCAATGTTTGGTTTGATGGGAATTGATTGGGGGTATGGATTTGACAAAGTTGCTGGTGCTAGTGATGCTGCCGGTAGTCAGTTCCATTTTGTTATTGGACAACAATTTTAATACGATATTTGGTCTGGTATTTGTTAACGACCTCAATAAACAATCTAAAACATTTAGTCATGAGGAAAATAGTTATCTTTATTGGAATTCTTTTATTTGCCACCGCAACGTCTTTTGCACAGAAGTTTGGTTATGTGAATTCAGAGTATATTTTGGATAATATACCGTCTTACAAGGCTGCTCAGGAACAATTAAATCAATTGTCTGCTCAATATCAAAAGGAGCTTGAATCTATGCATGCTGAAATAGAACAGATGTACAAAGATTTTCAATCTGAAAGTGTTTTGTTATCTGATGAAATGAAACGAAAACGGGAAGATGTGATTGTTTCGAAGGAAAAAGATTATAAGGAACTGCAGCGTAAATATTTTGGGCGTGATGGCGATTTGTTTAAAAAACGTCAGGGCTTAGTTAAGCCTATTCAGGATGATGTTTTTAATGCTATTCAGGAAATAGCTACAGAAGGAAGTTATGCTGTTATTTTTGATAAGGCAAATGGTGCAACTTTGATTTTTACAAATCCAAAGTTCGATTTGTCTGATCAGGTTTTAGCCAAACTTGGTTATAAAAATTAATATTCTAATTTTGTAAAAAATAAATTAAATCTAGAAAAGTATGAAAAGTGTTTTCAAAATTTGTGTTTTAGGAATACTGTTGTTCTCTGCAGGATTTGCTGGCGCTCAGACACCAAAATTTGGCCATATTGATTTACAGGCTCTTATTCAGGCCATGCCGGAAAGAGCAACTGCTGAAAAACAGTATGCCGCGTTTCAGAAAGAATTAGAAGATGCTCTTGGCATTATGCAGAAAGAAGCTCAAACAAAATATGTCGAATATCTTTCGAAAAGAGATTCCTTATCTGAAACAGTTCGAAAAATGAAAGAAGATGATCTTAATGCAATGAATGAACGTATTCAAACTTATCAACAAAATGCACAACAGCAGCTTCAGGCAAAACAAACTGAAGTTTTGAAACCAATTTTTGATAAAGCGGATAAAGCAGTTAAAGAAGTTGGAGCGGAAAAAGGATTGATCTATGTGTTCGACATGAGTCAGAGTTCTAGAACTATTCTTTATAATTCAAAAGAAAGCCTTGATATTCTTCCTCTAGTAAAAATAAAGTTAGGAATAAAATAAATTAGCTTTGAAATATTTTAAAAGCCATCTTTATTAAGATGGCTTTTTTTATTTTTACTTGATTAAGTTTCGAAATAAGGAATTACATGACTACAAAATCTCATCCTATTGGTGTTTTTGATTCGGGTTACGGTGGATTAACCATTTTGAAGGAATTTCTAAATGATTTACCTGAATATGATTTTATTTATTTAGGGGATAATGCCCGAGCTCCTTATGGCTCGCGCTCTTTTGAAGTTGTTTATGAATATACGCTTCAGGCAGTTACTAAACTTTTTGAGATGGGCTGTCCTTTGGTTATTTTGGCTTGTAATACAGCTTCAGCGAAAGCATTACGTAACATTCAGCAAAATGATTTACCTCGCTTAGATCCTGATTTAAGGGTATTAGGTGTTATTCGCCCCGCAGTTGAAGCAATAGGTGGTTTTACACGCAATGGTCATGTTGGGATATTAGGTACTGTTGGAACCGTTCTGTCTAATTCTTACCCTATTGAATTAGATAAGTGGGCAGGAGGAAAGGTGGTGAAAACAACGCAGGAAGCATGTCCTATTTGGGTCCCTTTGGTTGAGAATAGCGAATTAGATTCACTAGGAACTGAATATTTTGTGTCGAAGAATATTAATCATCTTTTGTTGTCAGATCCTGATATTGATTCTATCATTCTTGGCTGTACGCATTATCCATTGCTGCTTCCAATCATTAGAAAATTTGTACCTGAAGAAATTAAGTTGTTGGAGCAAGGGAAAGTTGTTAGCAAGAAACTTGTTGAATATTTGTGCAGACATTCAGAAATTGATCAACAATGCACTAAAGGTTCCAATGTAAAATATTATACTACTGAAAATGTAGATATTTTTCAGAGAAATGCAACCTTATTTATTGGGCAAAACGTTGTGTGTGAAAAAATAGTCTTTAAATAAATTCGAAAATTTCAAGGCCTATTATTTATAATACTTTTGTGTTAGTAATACTTGGTATTATAAACGTTTTTTAAGGTTAGAAATAAGTACTTTCTTGAAGATGCAAATACATTGATGTTAAATCTTATCTTGAGATTTGAATCTTGTTTCTATAGCATTGTTACTGCATAATAATTTTAAGATGTGCCCATCTTAATTTTGCCAAAAACTACAGAATTATTATATTGAATTGCTTGCTATCTTCAGCCTTGAATACCAGATTGGAATTATTAGCTTAAATATCATAGTTATTGATGGGCTGCAGTTCATTTTTATGAATTACGGGAGAATCGATCTCACTAATTCAAAATAAATTG
>Ga0302286_10000786_pt1 | contig 24829 bp, 16 predicted proteins | sample III_Fen_E2_3_FD_198765 | JGI IMG/M metagenome (GOLD analysis project Ga0302286, IMG submission 198765) | Peat permafrost microbial communities from Stordalen Mire near Abisko, Sweden - III_Fen_E2_3 | ecosystem: Environmental > Terrestrial > Soil > Wetlands > Permafrost | place: Sweden: Abisko...
ATTGAAGTAGCCAATTCGGTCAACGCATCTTCGTCAAAATGACTACGAGGTTGATTCGGATTAGCAAATATCAGATCCATCTCCACTTCACTAATGGATGAAGATCCATTCGTGCTGATGTTATCGGTATCAATCAATGCTCCTAAACCTCTTCCCAGACCAGTTATATTCTTTGCCATATATATTTTACGAAAACGTAGCTTTTAAAACAGTTATTTCTTTTTTGAAACGGATCATTCAGCCTTTGTATTTTTAGCTATTAATTCCTTTGCTAAATCCATATAATTGACCGAACCTTTTGATTCGGAATCATACAACAATACAGGTTTGCCATGGCTTGGGGCTTCACTTAGGCGTACATTCCGGGTTATCACCGCTTCGAACACCATTCCCTGGAAGTGTTTCTTTACTTCCGCATAAACCTGGTTAGCCAATCGAAGGCGGTTGTCGTACATGGTCAGGAGGAATCCCTCTATTTCCATGGCCGGGTTAAGCTTGCTTTTTATTATTTTAATCGTATTAAGCAACTTGCTGATTCCTTCGAGTGCAAAATATTCGCATTGTACCGGTATGATCACCGAATCGGAAGCAGTGAGGGCGTTCACCGTTATCAATCCCAGGGATGGAGAACAATCAATTAACAGATAATCGTACAATGGTTTTAAGGAACTCAGCATATTCTGCATCACACGTTCACGATTTTCCATGTTCAGCATTTCTATCTCAGCTCCTACCAGATCGATGTGAGAAGGAAGAATAAACAGGTTTGCAACTTCTGTGGGATGAATGGCCTGTATAGGTGGCACATTGTCAATCAGGCATTCATAAATCGTAAATTCCAATGAACGAATATCTATGCCTAGCCCTGAGGAAGCATTTGCCTGAGGATCGGCATCTATTAACAAAACTTTTTTACCGAGTGAAGCTAACGAAGCAGCCAGGTTTATGGCTGTTGTCGTTTTACCTACACCACCTTTTTGGTTTGCTAACGAGATTATTTTACCCATTTTAAAAAAAATTAATTAGAAATTAATGCAACTATTTGATTCAATTCCGATATCAGGTTTATTATTCAATAAAATTACAACATTCCTTCACTTAATAACGCAACACGTTGAATGCCATAATTATGTATTTAAACTCTTAATTTTAATACCGACTGGCAAAGATAATAAAATTAATCCACCCGCTCAATACGCATTTTCAGGTTCAAATAGAAATAATCTTTTTTAAGTCAACTAAAACACAAAAGCTAAAAAATGTCTTAACATACTTAATTTAATCTATCAGGGGATTATTTTTATCGACAGACATTAACCACGCCACCTTTCCACAATGGGGATATGCATGTCCGTTATTCGTCCTTGAAAATGAGCTGCCTGAATGTTTCTGCCAATAAAGATATTTACGTATTCCTTTCAGGTGTTCATCAATTATACAGGAAATCTAAATTAAGGTCTGTTGAAAATGATTATCTTTGCATTCATGAAAAAATGAATACCGGTTCAACCAAGTCATTCTTTTTCAACAATTTCAATTAATGGTATAAATATTTGATATGAAAATCCGAAATAATCAAAAGTTGCTTTTTATCATTTGCATAATAGTAGTTGCCCTGGTTTCATATTTCTACCATTTCCGAATTGATTTGACATCCGATAAACGATACAGCATTTCCGAAAATACTAAAATGCTGATGGAAAGCACAGATTCCCCCTTGAAGGTGGTTGTTTACCTGGATGGCGATTTAAACCCGGGCTTTCTGCGGTTAAAAAAATCAACAGCCGAGTTATTGGATGAGTTATCGGTTTATTCCACCGAAAAAATTGATATCCGGTTTGAAAACCCTTCGTTGGCAGACTCACCGGAAGAAAGGGAAAAGAAATATGCGGATCTTCAACACCGGGGCCTGGCACCTACTGCTGTATACGAACGGGACAAAGAGGGAAAATCGATTCAAAAAGTGATCTTCCCCTGGATTGAAATAACGTACAAAGGAAAAAAAGTTCAGGTATGCCTGCTTAAAAACATCCTGGGGAATACCGGGGAAGAAAACCTGAATATTTCAATTGAAAACCTGGAATTTGAAATTACAGATGGCATTCGTCGCCTGGTAAACACTCAGGTTTCTAAAATCGCCTTCCTGGAGGGGCACGGAGAACTAACAGAGTCCGAAACGTTTGATATAAGCAAATCACTCAGCAAGTATTTCCAGATTGATCGGGGAATTATTGCGAACAACGCAACGGTGCTTGACAATTACAAAGTGATCATCATTGCCAAACCAACCCAGCCATTCAGTGAATCCGACAAATTCGTTCTTGACCAGTATATCATGCATGGAGGAAGGGTTTTGTGGTTGCTGAACGGAGTACGGGTGTCAAAACAGAACCTCTCTACCCTTGGAATGTCACCTGCCATAGAGCTTGACCTGAACCTGAACGACCAGCTTTTCAGGTATGGAGTACGCATCAACCCTGTTTTGCTGCAGGATGTACAATGTGCTTCCGTTCCGGTGAATATTGCACCTGCAGGTGCAGCACCGCAGTTTGAACCCACACCCTGGTATTTTGCCCCTTTGTTATTGACATCCCCGGAGCACCCGGTAACACGGAATATAACAGAAGTCCGTTCCGAATTCTGTTCAGGTATTGACATCGTAGGCGACAACAAACAGGTAAAAAGCCAGTTGCTGTTAGCCACCTCCGACAATACGCACATTATTGGTGCCCCCACCACCATTGACCTGAGCCAGAAGATAAAACCCAACGATAAAGCCTATTTCAATGCAGGTTATGTACCCGTGGCAGTAGCCATGGAAGGAATCTTTGAATCTGATTTTGCAAACAGGATGATTCCGGCCGGATTAACAAATACCTCACCGATTCAGAAACAGAGCCTGAACACCCGGCAGATTGTTGTGGCTGATGGCGACATTATCCGCAATGAGACCGCAGCAAAAGACAGCATGACCATCCCGCTAGGATTTGACCGGTATATGAACCAGCAATTCGGGAACAAGGATTTCATCCTGAATTCAGTGCTTTACCTGGCAGATAACGACGGATGGATGCAATTGCGTTCACGCACCCTGAAGTTAAGGCTCTTGAATAAAAAAATCACCAACGAGGAAAGGGTTACCTGGGAGTTGGTGAATGTATTGGTTCCGATCGGACTCTTACTCCTTTTCGGCATTGGTTACCAGGTCATACGGAAGAGAAAATACACAAAATAAACATACTTAAAAACGGTTTCAATTTTTACAATTGAAACCGTTTCTCGTTAAGCCAATTGAATCCCTATTGCAATTATTGTTGGGCTTTGCAACAAATATTTCGCAAGACAAACCATTCTCCCCTTCCTTCGATTGTATCGACAGCCGCCTGCATTTTTCATTTGCAACTCCTTTTTCGAATGCCTGTCCGGGCTTCGTCCGGAAACAAATGAACTCCTTTTTTCCTCCATCATCTGTTCATAGTTCATAGGGGGTTCCGAGGGCCTTTCGAGGGCCTTTCGAGGGGGTTCCGAGGGGGTTCCGAGGGGTAAACCTCACTGAACCCCCTACCAACCCTCACTGAACCCTCTCGAAACCCTCACTAAACCCTCACTAAAATCCGAATCAACCCCCTTTAATTTAAAACAAAACTATTTTTATCCCTTAGATGTGAATCTTAAATAAAATGAAATTCAGCATCTCCTTGAAGCAACAAAAATAGACTTACTTCTGTCATTGCGAATTCGATTTTTCCCACATATCCGATAGAACCAACTATAAATATTTTGGAAAGTTGAAAAGCTTACTTATATTTTTAACCTGAACTGAAACTACTCAATCCGAACATTATCATTCATAAAATGTTATTTAATGAGAAAAAAAACGATAGATTATTTGTATGTATTCATATCTTAGAATAAGTAACATGTACTCTTTATAGCTTAATTTTTAAAATTTAAATAATTATAGAACCGGTCCCCACAGTTCGCATCATCAATGAAACATTTTTCATTGTAAGTGTAATAAACTAAAAATGCTTCGAACTGGATCAGATTTGAAATAAATAGGCAAATGGTTCGATTTAGTACCTATGAAAATCTATTTATTTCATTTAAAACAGGAATGATAATAGTAATAAAATAAACCAAAATTTTTTATGTAATTTAAAAGTGTTACTCACAATAAATCGGATAGTAACTGGTATACGGAGATTGTTAATTCTCATTTCGTAGACATATCTACCTGATTAATTGTTGATGTATGTCTTTCATAACTTAAACGGAAAAACCCCGAAAATCCTAAACCGAGTAGGGAGCGTATGCCGAAAAGCTTAAGAGTAGGCAAAAAATACATTATGAAAAAAACTATTACACTTAGCATATTATTGATCATGACATTTTTGTTAAATGCACAGATGCCAAACACGGAAAATATCAGAAGTAAACTACTGTTTCCGGAAATCCAAAAAGCAATTAATCAGGTCAATTTATCTCCTGAAAGAGCAAGATTATATTCTTCTATAGTTTCCCGGATTAAGACTGAAACAAAAGAAAACACTTCGGCACAAACAGTATTAGATAGCATCGTTACTAAAAAGGTTTCCGGGATATATTCTCAAAAGGAAGTTTACTATTATAATAATAACGGATTGATAACTTCCTTTGAAAGTTATACATGGATCGGAGGTACAATTCTTATGGGTGTATCAAAATATGAGAATACATATAATAGCAATAAAAAAGTCCTTGTTAATACTGTATACCAGTGGGATCTTATATCCAGCACGTGGAAATTTACAACAAAAACTGAAAATTCGTACGATGCTAATAATAATTTGGCAACTACCCTGGATTATTCCTGGGATAATACGTTGAATGTCTGGAATAAAACTACAAAGTCTGAATTCAGTTATAATACGAATAATAAATTAACTACAGAGATAGAATCAAAGTGGGATAATCTGAATTGGATTAATTATAGTAAGAATGAATTTAAATTCAATGCACTAGAGAAGGATACACTCGTTTTAGGATCTACCTGGAATAGTACATCTTCCAGTTGGAATATAAGCAATAAAACGCGATTCATTTATAACAGCCAGAATAATTTATCAGACTTTGAATTCTGGGACTGGAATAGCGGTACCAATACCTGGACAGGAGTTGCAAAAACAGAGATGACATACGACAGTAATAATCTGCCTGTATCATCTGTAACGTCTGTTTGGGATAGTGGAACTTCAACCTGGAAAGGGCTTTCAAAATCTACCATCACATATTATGCAAACCATCTGGAACAATACACAATTAATTACATACCGAATGGTAATTCCTGGCTCGAGGATAAAAGAACAGAAACTATTTACGATGGCAACAATAATATAACTATCGAAAACAGTTATGATTGGAACTCAACTACTAATTCATGGGATAAAATTGAGATTTCCACGTACTACTATTCATCTATTATGACCTTAAATCCTTCCGTATTTGGATCAGAAATAGTGGTTTATCCAAATCCGGTATCAACTGAATTGCAGATAACCGGTTTAAGCGAAAATTCAAATATTTCAATACTGGATATTTCCGGCAAAACTATTTTTACACAAAAATATATTGGAAAAACAATTGATGTATCATCCCTGAATGAAGGAATTTACTTTCTGCAAATATCGGATATAACCGGTAGAGTAAACTATAAATTTATAAAGAATCACTCAAAATAAATTTGACAAAAATACCATTGAACTTATTTTTTTTAAAGTTCAGGAACCTATACTATTTGAATAATGAGTATTCGTATGAATCAGGCTCATCTAAATTCTAACGATTTAGATGGGCTTTTTTAATACAATGTAGAAAGCCTTATTTTCAATTTCCAGTTTATCTACTTATATTTACTCTGCAAGTGAAAACAATAACCTACCTCGCTTGTTGGATATACAAAGACATATAATATAAAATAAATTACACATGGCAAAATTAATTTTAATCCGTCACGGACAATCGGTCTGGAACAAAAAAAACGTATTTACAGGGTGGGTGGATGTACCCCTTTCGCCGGAAGGAATCGCAGAAGCACTTCATGCGGGTGAAGAAATATCCGATATTGAGTTTGACGTAATTTATACTTCGGTACAAATCAGGGCTATTGAAACAGCCATGATTGCCCTGGCGGGAAACAAAAGCGAAAAAACTCCGGTAGTGATCCATACTGATGGGAAGATGGGTGAATGGACAACCATTTACAACGACACGATGAACAAGAATATTATTCCGGTATACCGGGACTGGCATTTAAACGAACGGTATTACGGGCAGCTTCAGGGGAAAAACAAAGCAGAAACAGCTGCCATATATGGGGATGAACAAGTACTTTTATGGAGAAGGAGCTACGACATAGCGCCCCCACAGGGTGAATGCCTGAAAGATACAGCCGAACGTACGATTCCATTTTTCAAGGAAAACATTCTCACTCAGTTGCAGGCAGGTAAAAACGTGCTGGTATCAGCCCATGGAAACAGCCTGCGTTCGATCGTCATGTTTATTGAAAACCTCTCACGGGAAGAAGTCCTCAAATTGGAAATACCTACCGGCATGCCACTGTATTATGAATATAAGGATGACAAATTAGTAAAGGCTTCGAAATAAGCCTGCTAAAAAAAAACAGTCTATTGGATAGAACCCGAATCCTGTAATCAGGCATTTAACGGCAACCCTGTCCTATATGAAATAAAAAGAATCTATACCGCTTTCCGGTACAGATTCTTTTTTATATGTTCACACGTCATTTCCAAGTTACAGGAATATCCGAAACCCTGAGTTTGTGCTTTGTTATTTTATCAACTTAAGCGAACTTACAGATCCATTATCAAACAAAACATTCAGGACATAATATCCGGCAGGAATTCCTTTTAAGTTTACGGGAAGTTGAGTAGAATGATTTCCGTTTTCTACTTTTAAATCTACCGTCCACATAAAAAAGTTCCTGCGGAAATTACACTATACTCTTCCCTCCAGTACTATGTACTTTCGTTGCAATATCATTGAAAAACAAAGCATTAGACAATCCCCCAATGACTATTCTTCACAAAACACAAGGAAGGCCATGTCCTTTCTATTTTATTTACAGTGAGTCTAAGCTTTTATTCTGATGAATACTCCCTACATTCCGGTAGGCCCAGGCAAATATCAGTGGGAAAACCAATAAAGAAAAAAACATGGCAAATAATATTCCACCGATAACTACACGTGCCAACGGCTGTGCGCTTTCGGATCCAATGCCATGTGAGATGGCAGCAGGGAATAACCCGATAGCCGCCATTAGGGCAGTCATCATTACAGGGCGAATCATTGTTTTGACACCTAGCCTGATGGATGATTGCAACAGATACTTTTGTCCTTTCAGTTTTTCAATATTATCTTTAAATGCACTAATCAATAACACCCCACTCAAAATACAAATACCAAATAATGCAATAAAACCAATACCCGCGGAGATACTGAAATTCGTACCGGTAATAAGTAAAACGGCAATACCCCCTACAATTGCAAAGGGCACATTGAGAAATACCAAACCTGCATCTTTCATATTCCCAAACATAACGAAGAGCAACAGGAATATTAATATCAGACTAATTGGTACAACTTGTGCGAGCCTTTTAACAGCACGTTGCTGATTTTCAAAATCACCCTGCCAGATCATATCATATCCGTTTTGCAATTTCACAGCCTTACTTACTTTAGCACGCGCTTCGCTGACAGCACTTCCCATATCCCTGTCACGAATAGAGAACTTGACAGCCGAATATCTACGGTTATCATCCCTGAAAATCAAACAAGGGCCGGTTTTCATGCTAATATCAGCTATTTCCTTAATAGGAACTTTCGAACCACTTGAGGTCGGAACCATAAGATTACCGATATTATCTACCGTATTCCTGTATTGTTCCGGAAAACGAATGCGAATATCAAATTTTTGAATGCCTTCGTATAATTTGGTGGCGGCTTTTCCTCCAATTGCCATTTCAATGACAGCATTCGCATCAGCTGTCGAGACACCGTAAAGCGCCATATTTTGCTGGTTCAAATCAATATCCAATTCGGGTTGCCCAATATTTTTTATTACACCCAAATCTGTAATCCCTTTTACAGTCTTGAGTATATTACATACCTCCGTTGATTTATTTTCCATGTAATTCAATGAATCACCAAAAATCTTCACACAAATGGACCCTTTGACTCCCGAAACCGCTTCTTCTATATTGTCGGTAATGGGTTGTGAAAAATTATAATCCACTCCGGGAATAACCGAAAGTTTCTTATTCATTTGATCAATTAATTCCTCTTTGCTGATTTTTGGTTTCCAGTCCGACTCAGGTAACAGTTGAATATCAAATTCATTGTTGTAAAAACCGGCAACATCGGTGCCATCATCAGGTCTTCCTGTTTGTGAAACAATATTCTGAACCTGCGGAAACTGAATGATCGTGGATCTGATCTGGTTTGAAACTTCGATGGACTTATCCAACGAAACAGAATAAGGTAATTGAGCCCTTAACCAGATAGACCCTTCATTAATCTCAGGTAAAAATTCAGAACCTAAAAAATTAAAAGAAAAAAGCCCGATGATAATGATAATGAATGCAATGATGATTGTAATCCTCTTATGGGCATACGTAAAGTCAAATCCATGCATAAGCCGTTCAGTTATGAAATGAACTACCGGATTATGCTTTTCTTTTACATTTTTATTCAACAACACCCTGATAAGTACCGGCACAAGGGTTAATGTTGTAATTAATGCCCCCAGCAATGCGAAACCCAATGTATATGCCAAGGGTGAGAACATTTTACCCTCTACTTTTTGAAAAGCAAAAATGGGTAATAAACCGGTGATAATGATAAGTTTTGAGAAAAAAATTGCTTTCGCCAACCGCGTTCCATCCCTTTTAATCAACCCTCTTTTTGTCATCTTATTAAAGCGTTCCATACCTACATCCCTGGCTTTCTGGTCGAGAACCACAAACAATCCTTCGACCATTACAACTGCCCCATCTATAATTATCCCAAAATCAACTGCACCCAGTGAAAGCAGGTTAGCACTCATCCCCATCAGGTTCAGGCAAATAAAGGCAAACAACAAGGACAGCGGGATGATAATCGAAACAATGAGGGTTGTACGCCAGTTAAACATAAACAAGGATACCAGTAAGGTTACCAGGAGGATCCCTTCGAATAAATTATGTAAAACAGTGCTGGTAGCAAAACGGATAAGGTTCTCACGGTTATAATACGGAATTATTTTGGTGTCGTGCGGCAAGGTCCGTTTATTCAGATCATCTATCTTCTCTTTTACAGCTTGAATAACCTGGGATGGGTTTTCACCTTTACGCATTACTACAATTGCCTCTACGACATCATTTTCATTCGTTGTGGTACGTTTTCCCTTCTCATCAAACAATGCATCCGAACGACCCACCAGTCCCAACCTGGGTAAATTCGAGACCTCGACATCAGCTATGTCTTTTACTAAGACCGGAATGCCATTGATGTTTTGTACAACCACATTCTTAATTTCATTAATATTATTCAACAACCCGATCCCACGGACAACATATGCCTGATTGTTTTTATTAATGATATCACCCCCGATATTGACATTACTCTTACTTACTGCAGTATATAAATCCAACGGAGTGATCCCCAACGTAGCCAACTTTCCTGGATCTGCCTTTATCTCATAGGTCTTTACCATCCCTCCAAAACTAACCACATCAGCAACTCCTGGTACAGCCCGTATCTGACGGTCAATAACCCAATCCTGCATTGTTTTCAAATCACGGGGATTCCGAAAGGTACTTCTCAATGAGTAGCGGAAAATTTCACCTGTTGGTCCGGTAGGTGGTTGAATGGAAGGTTGAGTTCCTTCAGGCAAGTCGGCATTAGCCAATAAATTCGTTACTTGCGAACGGGCATCCCGATCAATCACACCATCTTCGAAGACCAGTTTGATATAAGACAATCCAAAGATACTTGTTGAACGTAGACTTACCTTTTTTTGAACGGGATTCATGGCTATCTCAATAGGGGTGGTGACAAATTTCTCTACTTCTTCTGCACTTCGTCCCGGCCACTGGGTAATAATGCTTATTTCAGTATTCGTTACATCAGGGAATGCCTCAATAGGCATATTCTTGAATGTAATAATTCCCATAATTAGCAACAACCCGGTAGCAAAGAAAATGAAATAATAATTTTTTAATGAGAATGCAATTATATTGCTTAATATTTTATTCATGAGGAGTTGGATTTATGTGTCAGATAATTTTAAAGGTATAAAATAAATCAGAAAGAAACAACATGTTAATTAGTTGTTTAATGTATTATAAATCAAGATCGCCTGAGAAGCAACTACTTTATCACCTTCTTTGACATTCCCTGAAATGTAACTCCTGTCAGCTACGGAATTAATTACGTCTACCGGTATAATCTTTATATCAGCTTTTGAACGATAAACAAGGACATAATTTTGGCTATGATCGAAAATAATCGACGAGGACCGGACACACAAAGATTCTAGATTTCCCTCATTGGTTACTTTTACATTGGCAAACATCTCCGGTTTTAATACATTATCCTGATTTGGCAACACAATCCGCACTTTCATGACTTTATTCGTAGGATCAAGCACATTCATAATCTTATCCACCTTTCCTTTAAATACTTTTCCCTTATACGAAAGTGTGGTTACTTCTACTTCATCATGCAAATGAACCTTGCTGATATCGGATTCATACACATTAGCTATTATCCATACATTCTTCAAATCGGATATGGTAAACAGATTCGTACTGTTATCGGTTCGAATGGACATATCATTGGTAGCGATTTTCTCCACGACAAAACCATTCATCGGTGATCGCACAATATAGTCGCCATTAGCATTTCCACCATTTATATGCAGGACACGCTTCACACGACTCAGTTCGGATTGTGCCTGATCATAAGCAGCTTCAACGGTTAACAATTCTTTCTGTGATGCCAATCCACTTTTAAACATATCCTGTGTAGCATCAAGATTCTTTTTAGTCACCCTTAAATTACTTTCTGCATTTACCAGTTCATTTCCCAGCCCTGCCATCTCGGAACTCTTTATGACAGCCAATATCTGACCTTTATGGACGTAGTCGCCCAACATCACCTTAATGTCCTGGACAATCCCACTGACCATAGGGTATATCTTAACGACATGATCATCATTGAAAGACACTTTCCCGGTCAAGGTGATCGTATTTTTCATTTGACAATTTTGAATAGTATCGAATTTCAACGTTCGAACAAGAGAATCGGATAACACATATTTAGTACTATCTGATTCAGGAGTAGCATCTGCCTTTTTACAAGACTGTACAAACAAAGGAATTATAAAAATAATTGCCACAAATTTTATTTGAAATAAATTTATTTTTTTCATAAATTGAAAGTTTTAGTTTTTTAGGTAATCAATTCCGGTGTAATAATTCAAATCTTCGAAAGCACTTATACGACTATACTCAAGCGAGTTAATCTGCAACGTATTCTGCTTGTACGAATCATAGAAATCGAGGAAATCAAGCAGGTTAATATTTCTTACCTGATAGTTTCTGAGTACTTCTCCAAGCATCCGGCTAAAGTCAGACTCAAAGGCACCATCCCTACTCTTTAATAGTTTATCAATCTCAATTACCCTCTTCAACGTACTGTATATCTGCTCGTCAATAGTTGCACGGGTAGCCTCGAATGTTGCCTGATTGAATTTAATCATTGCTTTCGCCGATCGTATATTTCCCTGATTTCGGTTCAGAAAAGGCAGATCAATACCAAATCCCAGGGTTGTGAGGTTATTAATATAACTACCTTGCTGGTCATAGCCCAGTTGAACACTTAGATCCGGCACCGCTAATGCTTTTTGCAAACTATAATTTTGTGTACTCAGATCGGTATTAAGTTTGGCAATCTTCAAATCAGGACGTGTGTTATAAGCAGAATCAATAATCATCTGAAGCGGATATTTTTCTGGATTCAGTGCTTTAATGGCATGTTCATCAACAACCGGAAGTATGAAAACATTTTTTAATTGTAACAACAAACGCATTTCTCCCTGAATATCATTTAGCTGATTATTTAAATCACTGTAATCATTTTGAAGGCTATACAATTGCGCCTTGACCCTGATTACTTCTTTTTCAGAGATATATCCTTTTCCTTTTTGTCGGGTAAATGCATCGGAAACCTGTTGCAAGGCAGCAATCTCAGTATTGTATACGTTGGCAGATTGCAATAGAAAATGGATATTAAAGAAATCAGTGCGCAATGTATGTTTCAATGTTCGTAACAAGTCATAAAATTGATATTCAGATAGAGTTGCATTTGTCTGTGCTAATTTCACCTGCTTATTATGTTTGCCTGCTAACTGAATTACCTGTGATAACCCGACAGCTAATTCCCCGTTTTTCCCAACAGGAAAAAACTGTTTCGTTGCTGTTTGATACACAGTAGTCCCAACATTTAAGGTTGGATTCGGGAATAATTTTGCTTGTGAAATCAATGCTTTCTGAGCATCAACATTATAGCGTTGGGCCATTAAAAGCAGATTCTTTTGTAAGAAAATTCGTTCTACACTGTCCAATTTAAGGATCAGGGTATCTGGCTTAATGGAGTTTGAAATTTGCGCTTCTGATTGTAAAGCCACGAAAAGGCATAGCAGAACAGTTGCAAATTTTAAATATTTTTGCATGATTATAAAGTATATGGTTAGAATGAAAAATTTACTCTTCGATAGGGATAATCAAAAAGCGCTTTGTTTTTACCTGTCATGACATAGTACCAGGAAATCAAAATCAGGATTAACTAATTCCACTGGCAGAATATTTAATGCAGAAAACGAATATAACGTTCCCACAATAATCAATGACACACATCAATAGATGATGCAGCCACAGTAACAGGTTTTAAAACAGAGTGAATTGATTTCTGTAATTAAACAGAAAGGAGTTGTGGTGGATTGGGACGAACTTCTTTGTAATAAAGAATAATGATCTTTTCGTCTTTGGGGATAATATAACTGATTTTCTCAATAGCAACCTGGAGATTTGAAATGATCAATGAGTTAGGTAACCATTTTAAATCAAAATGTGCAATGTTTTGTTGTTGTTTTGAGAAATTATCAATGTTTGCTTTGTCGTGAAAGGTATCTTTTGAAAAGCCCAGGACATTCTCTACAACAAACTCTATCATAGAATCAACATAATCCTGATCTTCAATTAGATTAGCTACTTTTAAAGGAGTATAAAAGTCAAGGGAGTTAATGCTCAGATTTAGGGTCTGAACGACTAAAAATAAAATTAAACACTTAGTGGCAATATTTTTAATCAAGCATTTCATATTCGAGTGTAAAGATAGAACGTTAAATCATAAGATTAGTTCAATCAACATTAAATTTCACACTGCTTTAGATCTATTTTCAATTGTTCATTCAATTAAAAAGTTATCACCACACAAATACAGGAGCAGTTGAATTAATCTATCTCATAATTACAGCTTACCAATCAATATAACAAATAACATCTCTCAACTATAATGAGGTTAAAAGAAAGAATCCTATTATGAAATACACAGGCAATAAATACTACTTACTCTTATGTAGATAGATATTTGGGTATGAAAAAATGAATCACTTAGCTTCAATATAATACAGAAAACCCACAAAATGGAGTTTGTGGGTTTGATTTAAAATATAAATTTTCTATTTTAGTGTGTATAGTAATTGACTCATAAACATGGGACTTGATCATGAAAAATAGTTCAAAAGCCTAAATTTATCATTTTGGAGTGCATCCACATGTATCCGGATCTTTCGAGCCACATGTTTTCTTATCATTTGGAGCATACTTCAGGTTCTTTGTGATTTCCTTCTTAATATCACAACCGTTGCAGTCACCACATGGTGATGTTTCTTTCTTCCTGACATTCTTCAATATGGCATATGCAGAATAAGCAATTGCAAGTACAATGATCGCGTAAACGATAATATTTTGAGTCATTCCAGTTGATGTTTGATACGTGTTATTTTATAATCTTTTTAATTCAGTGAGGGGTTCGTATATTTCAAATGCCCCGGTCATGGAAACTGATATCCGATTCCTTATACCCTGAGAATACAAATTACAGGGAATTCTTTTCTTCCGGACTACATTCGTGTCCACAGGAACAAAGCTTATTCGTTTTTGCTTTTTCAAAACATTCCAGCCCTTCTTTCAGGGCAAAATACGAAAGTCCGAGTGTCCCGATACTGTCAATATAGGGTATGTTGGTAAGTTCATAGATACCACTGCTTATCAGCAAAATGATGGACATATAAATGCAAACCCGGGTACATTCGGCATCAGCGAGTATGGCTTCGGAGTTTAACCGCCTGCCTGTTTTTAATTTACCCACAATCAACAACCACATGACGCCAATGGAGATGATTGAAATTATGACTCCCCAGAAAGTTGTTTCCGGTTTGTGCGCCGTCACTATATTGTAGATACTGGTGATGACAAGCCCTGCAACCAGGATATAAAATGAGAAGCCGGTGATCCGTAATGCCGTCCGTTCAAAATTGTCACGGTTACTATCCGGTTGCCGCTGAATGCGTACTATCATGTGGGCAATACCCAATCCTGAAATGACTTCGATAAAGCTGTCCATCCCAAAGCCAAATAATGCCAGGCTACCATCTTCATACCCAAAGTACGCGGACACAAGCCCTTCCACTATGTTGTAACCGATTGTAAAGAGTGCAAGTGCAAAAGCAAACCTGTATAATTGTTGTTTTTCTTTTCCCGTAATCAATATGCTTTCCATTATTTCCAATTGATATTTGTATTCATGCATACTAACGTTTAGCAAAGCATCACTGTTTAAATAAACAGACTCCCGATCTGATAAGTCGCAAATGCAACCAACCAGGCAATGGTGGTAGTATAGACCATGGTAAACACAGCCCAACCCCAGCTTGATTCTTTCTTAATAGCAGCAATCACTGCTACACACGGGAAATAAATCAGGATAAAAAGCATAAAGCAAAAACTCACCAGTGGAGTAAATACCTTTTGACCTTTTAGCACTCCATTGTTATGGGTTTGTGCTTTCAATTCTTCCTTCAACGAACCAGAATTCTCATCAGCTTTCATATCCGCCTGATACAGGATACCCATGGAACTGACGACTATCTCTTTAGCAGCTAATCCTGTAATGATGCTTACACCCATTTTCCAATCAAAACCCAACGGCCTTATTACCGGTTCAATGGCATGTCCGAGCTGTCCAATATATGATTTCTCCTGACGTTCTGATTCCTGGCTTATCTCCAGCACCTTTATTTTATCATGTTTCTGGATATCAGTAAAAGTATTATTCGATTTTACCTGTTCCAGCTGAGCAGTATAATCGGTTGAATAAACCGTATGCCGTGGGAAATAGCCTAATGCCCAGATCAAAATAGAAGCCAGTAAAATCACATTCCCCATTTTTTTAAGATACTGTTGCCCTTTGTGCCACATGTGAAGGCTTGTATTTTTCATTGTTGGGATCCTGTATGGAGGCAATTCCATGACAAAAGGCACTTCTTTTTTGGCAAAAGCAATCCGTTTCATGACTAATGCTGTCAGGATAGCCAGGAGAATGCCTATCAGATAGATAGAGAACAACACCAATCCCTGGTTAGCCGGAAAGATAGCCGAAATTAGCAGCACATATACCGGCAATCGGGCACTACACGACATGAATGGCGTGATAATCATAGTCAGGATCCGGTCTTTCTTGTTATCTAATGTGCGGGTTGCCATGATAGCAGGCACATTACAACCAAAACCCATTACAAGGGGAATAAACGATTTCCCGTGTAATCCGATTTTATGCATCAACTTATCCATGATAAACGAAGCACGAGCCATATATCCGGTATCTTCCATTAACGAGATAAAGAAAAACAGAATCAGGATATTGGGCAAAAAGACAATAACCCCTCCTACTCCACCGATAATGCCATCAACCACTAAATCACGCAAAGCACCTTCAGCCATGGTGGCATGAACCCATTCGCTCAGCAGTCCGACACCGGTGGTAATCCAGTTCATGGGATAGCTTCCCAATGTAAATGTTGCCTGGAACATAAGCCACATAAAGAACAGGAAGATTGGAAATCCCAGGAATCGATGCGTCAGCAGGTCATCCAGTTCACGTTTGCTTTCCCGTTTATCCTTTTTAGGCTCTTTGTATGTTTCTTTCAACGCCCCATCTATAAATCCGTATTTAGCATCGGTAATGATGGTCTCTGAACGTTCACCGTACTCCTTTTCGAGTTGTAGGATGGTTTGTTTGGTAATGTTTTTAATCTGTTCGTAGTTATTGAATTTCTCTAGTTGGGCAAGCGTACTTTTATCCGTTTCGAGTAATTTTATCGCCACATACCGGGATGATAATTTATCCGTAATAACCGGATTCTTCCATATTACATCCTGGATAGCTTTAATGGCTGTTTCAATCTGTGTTCCATAATTAATATGAATGTGCCGCACACTCGGGTCACGGTCTTCGTACACATCAATCAACTTATCAAACAATTCATCAACCCCTTTACCCTTGGAAGCAATTGTCGGAATAATCGGAATTCCCAACATCTTACCCAATTCATCATATTCAAACTTCACGCCTTTCTTTTCCAGTTCATCAAACATATTCAAAGCTATCACCACCTTGATATTCATATCAATAAGCTGGGTTGTGAGAAACATATTCCTCACCAGGTTGGACGAATCGATTACGTTTACCACAATGTCCGGCATCTTTTCGGTAATATGTGTGCGTACATAAAGTTCTTCGGGGGAATATTCAGTTATGGAGTATGTCCCTGGCAAATCAACAATTTTAAAAATGTAGCCACCTTTCTTCATGATAGCTTCCTTTGCATCCACGGTAACCCCGCTATAGTTGCCTACACGCTCATGCGAACCGCTGGCAAAATTAAAAAGGGTCGTTTTACCGCAATTCGGATTACCAACCAGGGCTACATTAATGATTTTTCCTTTCTCAATAGCAGAGACCTTCAGGGTATCTTCATCAATGGTACCTTCAAATTTGATTTCCGAAAGCGTTGCAGCCTCTTCTATCGATATCACTTCCACCAGTTCAGCCTCACTTCTGCGAAGTGATACATTATACCCCATTATTTCATATTCGACAGGATCCTGTAAAGGAGCATTCTTGATAACCCGAACCTTTTTCCCCTTTACAAATCCCATTTCAGTAATACGCTTCCGAAAAGCTCCATGGCCAAGCACCTTTGTAATGATGGCCTCATCACCCGTTTTAATATCAGAAAGATATGTATTGTTTGTTGTCATTATGTATACTAATTAGACTTTTTTATTGTGCTATATGTGAATCTGCCTCTTTGACCAGGAAAACAGACCGAAATTAAAATTCTACTCCGAAACGAAGAAAACCAACCAACGCATTCTTCAACTTAACTTCAGTTCCGGCCGGATTGATAATATATTGAATATCCGGCCTTAGATATATATTTTTAGTTATAACATATTGATAACTCAGTTCAAGGGCAGTTTCACTTCCAACTTTATTGGCATCTATACCGGCATATGCTATGGCAATACCAGCCTGATCATTGGGACGCTTATCTAAAGGACTTTTGCAATTTAATCCTATGCTGAAATACCGGTTGTTCTTATTCATTTTCTTTGGACTGATTCCAATCTGGGAAAATACAGATAACTTGTTGCTGATCTGTTGGTCGCCTGTAAAGTAAAAGCCGCCATTCTTCTGTTCCACAGCTATGGTATCATTGTGTTGATGATAGTAGATTCCAACCTTAAAATTCCCGGTTCTTCCACTCAACAAACTCTTCCTTACCTGTAATTCAGTTACCGTAAGAAAACCCTGATTCTTACTTAATTTCCAATTCGTATTATAGGGGTTTGTTTGAAAATCATCAGGGGTACCATCAAAAACAGCAGCTTCCCATACAAAGGAATCTGAGATATTCCATTTTAAATTGGCACCTAATGCCGTTAGAGGAAAGATAGGTGGTGCTACATTGTCAGCGATACTGGACTGTATCCCAAACGAACTATTGGTAAAAATGGTTCCATTTTCATTTGAGGCAAAATCGGCATTCAGATCCTGCAACCCAACAGTCATATCAACGTTTCCAAGCTTTTGTTTGTACCACAGTTCATACAGAAAACTCAGGTTGCCTGCTTCAATATTTGATATTCCCTGAAAATCACCGACTATGGTAGCTGAAGGTTCTCCACCATGGGTATTTGCAACATTTACAAACATCTTACCACCTTTCCACCAGTTAGCAGTTTCTGTATTAAACCCTGCTTTTATGTTTGCCAGACCCAGATACGTAGTTCCGGTCTTGATTCCGCCACTAAAATTAGAGACTACATCCCCAATATAAGAAGCACTAAAACTAAAAGGAGATTCCTTGGTGGGTTCCAGCACCTGTGACATTGCCAGGCTTACGTTCAAACTGATAGATATTCCGGTAATCATTAGATTGTACTTAATCTTCATAAGGGCTGTGAATGTTGTTTTAGAATAGTACAAAAGTACTATCATCAAATCAACTCCTCTATCCCCAATAATGCTGATTGTGTCCGGAAATAGTAACAATATATGGGTATATTATTCATAATACCCATCCGTTACATAGCTTCCTGCCCACTTTCAGCATTAAAAGCGGGCTATCGGTTATAAAAGCATATTTTTCTTTATCTCCTCCAACTCCACCAATTTATTCACAATCGCATAAATGGTAAGACCGGCTGTACTGTGAATCTCCAGTTTGCGGGCAATATTCCTGCGGTGTGAGATCACTGTATGTGTCGAGAGAAACAATTCAGTTGCTATTTCCTTATTTGTAAGGCCTTTTACCACGCACGTAATAATCTCTTTTTCACGGAGGCTCAATGCATTGGTTTCATCAGTTTCTTCATCTGAAGGTGATTCAAATAATTTTTCCAGCTTCTCTTTCAATTGCTCAACGCTTTCGAAAATGCTGATTGTATCGTTATAATTTCGCAACAGACTCACATCAATGGACGAATACAACAGAGCCAAGCTTTTGAGTTTCGGGTTTGCTGTATCCTCTTTGAGCCGGGCAATATCGAAATGACCCCAGAAAGCCGGATTAATGATCAGAATATCGGGTTTGTGCAACAGGAGGTAATTATTCAGGGTATCAATGGAATTAATCTCTACGGGCTGTATCCTGAATCCAGGGATGCGTTTTAAAACAACAGTGATACCACTTCGAATAATAACAGAGGGTTCAGCGATAGCTATAGTCAACAGTTCTTTATTCATTTTACCCGGTTGTTTTTCTGTTCAATTGCTTCAATAGCCGGTACAAACAAATAATCTTCCACTTGATTGTGTGAGGCTAAATCTATTTCACAGGACAGGATATCAAACAATACTTCTGTAAGCAAATGATTGCTTCCTTTTGCCGGATAATATTTGATGAGTATATTTTTCAGCTCTACCAGCTTAGACTCAATCTCATTGTGACGTTCCTGAAAAACGGAAATACTGTACCTGGGATCCCTTTCCCCTCTCAATAACTTCAACACATAGGGGAATACCACTTTGTTTTCGTAGTCCATATGCTTCCTGACTTCTGAAAAGTATTCATCAAAGAACTTCATAAAAAGCACTTCATAGGGAATGCTTTGGTCGGGAGCATTGATGGCCGATAGCAACTTATTGCGTATTGCCGGTAGTTTAAAGTCCAGAAAATAGACATGCGAGTTTTTGAGATAATCGATTACAGTCTCAAGGGAGATATTGTCATAGTCCTTGCCTACTTCAAAGTTTCCTTCCGAAAGGAAATTGACTACAGCCAGAAATGTCGTGCAATCTATGCCATTTGTCAGACAAACTTCTTCCACTGTTTTATCCCCAAACCCCAGTGACAATCCAAAACGACTAATAACCAATAACAACGAATGATTTTCATTAATCAGATCACTCATCTTTTCATTTGCCGAGAATTTTTGTTGCTTTTGCATCTATGCCCGATTTATATATTTTGAAGTCAGGTAAACTATTCCCTTAATTGGATTAATTCAATATCTCAATCCTGTTTATCCCTGTTTTGAAAATCACAGGATCAAACATCATCTGTTTTTTAATCCTTTTAACCTGTAATTACCCACCTGAAATTGTACCATGTTATTGATTCTGGTATTTGATGCAAAGATAGTTATTTAGATTGATTCTAAAGACTGAAAACTATAAAATTAAAACATTAATTTAGATTTTTCAGAAAATCTCAAAATATACGAAACACTTTTGAGTGATTTAAAAATATCGTAGGTGTCTTGAATATATAGTGATTGTTTTAAGTATATGACGAGTATTTTGAATTACATCATAAATGTTTGTCTTTACAATCAAGCAATAAAACATTTGTGTCATTTTGACAACAAAAGATTATTGGTATTAAATTATAATTTGCTATTTTTACAACCTATTATTCATCACAGCTAAAAAGCATGATTTATAGACGATAACAAACCAATTCTCAAAAGGAAAATCAATACCCTATGAAGCCAATTTATGTATATTCAGCCTCATCACTAAAAAGAATAATGAACCATAAGTTGTTCAAGAGACTCTCATTTTTCACAGTAGGTATATCTACGACAGCCTGGTTCCTGATTCGGGTTATCCCGAAGCCATCACGTGCAGCTTATCCGTGCATGCAGGCTTCCGCACCCATCATGTCGGCATTTGTTCTTTATATCCTTTCTGTTACCGGTGGGGTTGCAGCATGGATGAAAGCCAAGACTTTTATTAAAAACAGGAGATATGGATATGCTGCTCTTTTTGCAACCATAGTACTGGTTTGTGTAACGACCTTTGCGGTACAGAATTCCGAAACCCTGTATGCCCAGGTGAAATCGGTTGTCAATCCTACTAAAATGCTTCTGGGAAGCAATACACCTGTCGGCACTGCTAAAGGTATTTACCCCGGGAGAGTAGTCTGGGTACATAATCCGGGTGTTTCCAACTGGGATGGTAAAACAGGCCTTTGGTTTGAAGATCGTTGGAATTCACAGGAAAAAGCAACTCATATGATTGCCAATGCCCTTACCAACCTGACGGGAGATACTAACGAGAAAAAGGCCTGGGCAAAACTGTTTATGTCCTTCAATAAGTCGAAGAATAACGGTAAACACGGCTATTCCATTAACGAGAAGATAGCAATAAAAGTAAATGAGAATAACACATATTCCCACAGTGACAGTCCTGAAATAAATGTATCCCCACAGCTGGTTTATGCCTTGGTTAAAAGCCTGGTAACCCAAGGAGGCATTCCTCAAAACAAAATTACTGTTTTTGATGCCAGCCGTTTCATTACCGATTATACGTTTAATAAATGCCACTCGGAATTTCCGGATGTTATATTTGTCGATAACATAGGGGGAGATGGCCGTACAAAATCCACCTACCAAGCAGAAGCCATGCATTATTCAAAGGATAATGGCAAACTGGCACGTGGCCTTGCAACCTGTGCCATTGAAGCCGATTATCTGATCAATGTCGCCCTACTGAAAGGACATGTCGGACAAGGCGTTACGCTTTGTGGCAAGAATTGGTATGGTGCAACCGACATTAACAGTGACTGGAGAAAGAATGCACATAACAACTTTGACCAGGATCGCAATGGAGGCAATAAGTATGTCACCTTTGTTGATTACATGGGACACAAGGATCTTGGAGGTAAAACAATGCTTTATATCATCGATGGATTTTATGGTGCTAAAGCAGTCAATGGATTGCCTAAGCCTGTGTGGAAAATGAAACCTTTCAACGGGAACTGGCCATGCAGTTTATTTGCTTCGCAGGATCCGGTTGCTATTGATGCAGTTGCCCTAGACTTTATCTCAAGCGAGTGGCCTGATGCTCCTGATATGAATTTTTCCGACTCCTATTTGCTGGAAGCAGCTAAAGCAAAAAATCCTCCTTCGGGCACTACCTACGACCCTGAAAATGATGGAATAAAATTAAATAGCCTGGGAGTCATGGAACATTGGAACAATGCCAGCGACAAACAATACAGCCGGAACATGGGCAAGAAATCAGGAATAGAACTGGTAGCCGTCCATTAAACCTTACGAACCCATAAGACCTCTCAACACTCAAAATATAATAAAGAAATTAATAAGAGAAGACGATATCTATAAAAAAAAGTCCTGCAAGCACTGCTGCCTGCAGGACGCACTGTTGATTTGAATAACAAAAAACAGGTTTGTAATTAATTGTATTTATCGAATATCAAAGCGTATCACAAAGCGGCTGCCTTTACCCGGTTCACTTTCAACTGTCAGTGTGCCATTGTGTGCTTCAACAAAATCCTTGGAAATAGAGAGTCCCAGGCCACTGCCTTGTATCTTGGTACCCGGTACGCGGAAGTATCGGTCGAATATGCTGAGATGATACCGTGGATCAATGCCTTTGCCAAAATCCTGCACATACATCTCCACCACATTCTCTACTTGCCGTGCTCCAATGATCACACGGCCATATTCCGGTGAATACCGTATGGCATTGCTTAACAGATTGGTCAGTACCCAGGCTATCTTCTCACTGTCCACATACAGCTTATCAATTTTATCGGGGTATTCCACTTCTATCTGGCACCCGAATTTATCAGCCTGTACCCTGTTGGCACCAATGGCATAGTTTATCAGTTCAATCGGCTTGGTAATCTTAGGCATCAGCTGTAGCTTACCTGCCTCCACCTGAGTCATATTAAGCAGCTCTCCGGTGATTGTAAGGAGCCTCTCGCTATTTTCTTTAATGCTCCGGGACAATTCCTCCTGTTCCGTATTCAGGCTCCCTACGCGCTTATCTTCGAGTAATTGCAGGCTCATCAGGATGGCTGAGATCGGTGTCTTTAATTCATGGGAGATGGTGGAGATAAACGTTGTCTTGGCTGATTCCAGTTCTTTAAACTCCGTTATGTTCTTCAACATGATCACATGTCCGAAATTTTGTGATTCAGTCTCACCGGTTTCCAGCATGCGGATAGGGATATATTTTGCCTGGAAAAAGCTTTCCTTGTTATCCGCATAAATCTTCAATGGCTCATTCTTATCATCCGGGGTAATCAGCTCACGTATCAGACGGCGCATCAAGTCATTCTTCAGCGCCAGGTCGGTAGCAGACTTACGGATAACATTCTCACGCTTCATATTCAAGATACTCAATGCCTCGTTGTTGATAAACAGAACAACCTGATCATTGTCCAACCCGATAATCGGTTCGGTAATGGCATTTACAATGGCCTCGATATATTTCTTGCCCTGCAGGATATCTGCCAATGAACTGGCACGGTATTCCGCCAGACGTTCGGCCATGCTGTTAAAGCTTTCGGACACCTGCACAAACTCTTTGTTAGCACTCAAATTCAGGCGCTTTTCGTAGTTATGATTGGCAATTTCAAGGATACCATTGGTCAGTTCCCGTATAGGGCGGTTGATGGAAGCAGGTAAGCGGAAAAACAACAGGATGCCTACGAATATACATCCAGCTCCAACCACCGACACCATTAATAGCGCACGCTGAAGAGCAATAGCAGCTGAAGGGTTATCAGGCTCCATGGCTGTCAGTATCTGAAAGTTAGCTACCGAAAGCAATACCAATAAAATGATCATGGACAGCAATAATCCAATACCCAGGTTTAGTTTTGTTTTTGTATACATGTTCTTTAGTTTCTTTTGTTTGAAAGTTCAACGTTCCGTGTTCCGTGTTGAGGGGTTAAACGAATGCAATTCTTTTAGCTGAATCCTATTTATTTATAATCCTTATTCCATTTGCTGACTTTTATTCACTTACTACTACCAACTACTTACTACCAACTCCTTACTCCTTGCTATTTATTAGCCAATGTTGGTAGTTTTTTTGGTTTAACGGATTTGTATTCGCGATTGGAAATCGCGAGTCCCGAATAAAAGGAGTTTGAGTATAGTTACTTTCCAGTTGAAGAAAGTTTAAAATGAATCATGGTTTTTTATTCTCATTACACATCTCTACCTACTACCAACTACCAACTCTTTACTCCTTGCCTCTTGCCTCTCACTCATTCCTCATTACGCTACAATGATCAGGTCAATATTGGACTTAGACAGAAAATCAATTAGTTTCTTATACCGTGAGATAGAAAAGAAGACACGCGGTATTTTAAAAGCAGGCTGTCCCATGCACACAGTCGTAATCTGACGCTCTTTACATGTATTGATAATCGTATCGATGATATCCGAAGATTGCACCTGAATCACTTCACCACCCAGTTCGGTAGCCAACTTAAAATGATTGGACAGGTAGCGCTGGTTAGCCAGGGATATCTTATCGGCACTTTCAGCCGGTGTCTGGACATAGAGGATATAAAAATCAGTGTTGTAATGGTTCGCAAGCCTGGCTGTCTTACGGATAACCTTACGTGGGGTCTTTTCATTGGCACTCACGCAAGCCAGGAATTTCTCATGATGAATGTGCGACATATCAGCCGAGAACTCATTCTCTACCTTCTTGCCAACCCGCATGGCTACTTCCTTTAATGCCAGCTCCCGCAATTGAAGGATATGTTCGGATTTAAAGAAGTTATCCAGGGCAAGCTGTATCTTTTCAGGCTGGTATATCTTCCCTGCTTTAAGCCGGGCAACCAGTTCCTCTGAAGTCAGGTCGATATTAACCACTTCATCGGCTAATCCCA